>OFRD01000404.1_pt1 | contig 16568 bp, 15 predicted proteins | sample 1543041 | NCBI WGS metagenome assembly OFRD01 (sample SAMN07774234, study PRJEB24372) | wastewater metagenome | isolation source: Exp Tend CN 100WW | collected 2016-02
TGGAAGGGATTCATCTGCTGTATCTCGAAATAAATAAGATATTTAGCTTATCATGTCAGCCTATTTGCAACAGTGCCGGATTTTTCGACTCCCTTAATTTAGAAATTATTAGAAGCGATTTCGTCACAATGTTTTTTACTATGGGGGGGGCGTTACCAGGTGAAGATGCTGAAACCTTTGTACATAAGGTATCTAAGTTTTTACATGAACCAAATTTAATGCCTTATGTATATTTGCAAAAGAATCCTACATCGACATAATCTAAAATTAACATAATACACCTTATACGAAATTTAATTAAATTGTCATATAAAATCAATATGATAGCGCATTGTAAAAAGCCCATTCACCCTCGGATGGGCTTTTTTAATTATTATTCACGTTCCACGCTTACTATTTAATCAATGTTTCACGAGTTTGATTAGCATCTCTGCTTAATCAAAAATAATAAGTATAAAAAACTATTCAGTTAATATGTTTCATTAGAGTATACCCTAAAATTACATTTTAAAAGTTCTTAAAAACATGTACCATTTAAATGTTTTTTAATCATAAGTAACATGTAACTTTGGTATTAAAGATTTATAATTTACGAAATTGTTCATTTTTATCCAATTGGGGCGTAAAAAGTGAAAGGCCAAAAAGTAGGCTATGTGCGAGTGAGTTCGGTCGAGCAAAATACTGGACGTCAACTTGAGGGAATTGAAGTCGACCGGATTTTTGTTGACCGAGCTTCGGGTAAAAATACCGACCGACCGAAATTTCAGGAAATGTTGAACTATGTCCGGGAAGGGGACAGGGTGATTGTACATTCCATGGATCGTTTTGCGCGAAGCCTGAAAGATTTGGTCACTGAAGTAGATAAACTGGTCAAACGAGGGATTGCCATCCAGTTTGTAAAAGAAAATATTACTTTTACGGCCCAATCCACCCCGATGGATAATTTGATGCTGCAACTGATGGGTGCTTTTGCACAGTTTGAACGTGAGATCATTTTAGAGCGGCAAAAGGAAGGAATTAAACTTGCCTCTTCTCAAGGGAAGTACAAAGGCCGGGTACATAAATTGAAACCTGATCAGGCTGAAGCTTTGCGACAAGACTGGAAGGAAGGGAAGTACCCTTCAAAAATGGCATTAGGCCAGGCATTTGGAATTAGTCGCCAAGCGGTATATCGGTATTTAAAAGCCGGGGAATAACTCAATTGAAATTGGCGACTATATTTAGTTTAGCTTATGAAATATGATAATTTAATTAATTAATGAAATTTCGTATAAGGTGTATTATGCTAATTTTAGAAAAACTAATATTTCGATATAACAAATCTATTCTGATTTGATATGAGTAAATATTTAGTGTACTACATTAAATTTATACCGAAACGGTGCAATATTGCTGCCCATATAAGAAAAATAAGTATAGTCATTACACAACAAATAATTAGAGATAACCAAAAACCATAACGCTGATAAAGTATGGGAAATGCTAAAAACATCGGTAATGTTGGGATAACATACCAAAAAGTATACCAAGCATGATTTGCTATTTTCTGTGGATCTTGATTTTCGAGTTTCATCCAAATAAGCACAAGTACCGTTATGATAGGTAAAGCTGCAATTAGCCCCCCTAAACGATCACTACGTTTCGCAACTTCAGATATGAGTATCACCATTCCAGCAGTTATAGCGTATTTAGTAATAAGCCAAACCATGTAAACTTCCTGTTTGAAGGAGTGAAAAGCCTATTTTATAGGCTTTTCACTAAATATAGATAAAGCAAATTCGCTGAGATTTTCCTTCCATTTAAAATAATCGCAATTATGTTAATTTTAAAAATACTTAAAATTAGACCCTATCGAATCAATCCTTGTGGCTGCAAAATAATGGTTAATGCTCCAACCATTACAATTAGTCCGCCAAGTAAATCAAACTTAGTTAAATCCGCTCCATCTACAAATTTTAACCATAACAATGCGGACATAATGTAAATGCCGCCATAAGCTGCATAAATTCGTCCAGAGGCAGCTGGATGTAAAGTTAGCAACCAAACAAATGCCGCCAAAGCTAAAGCTGTTGGAATCCATAACCATTGGGATTTATTCTGATTCAAAATCAAATAAGGGAAATAACAACCTAAAATTTCCATCACAGCTGTGACAAAAAATAAGAATATGGTGCTAAGAACTTTACTGTATGCAAATTCCATAAAAATTCCAAGATTATAACTAGGAAGGGAATATACCTAAAACTTTGGAAAAGTCTTCCATTTTCTTATCTTATTAAACATAGTGACCGTTACACGAAAAGAAGACTACATATCCTCGTTTTTTTCGTTTCGAATAAAAACTTTTATGTTAATTCTAGAAAAACTAAATACTCTTTTGGTTTACACGCTTCGACAGCTCTTCTGCACTTTCAACGCGCTCAGAATACGATCCGTTAAATATGCGGATTGCACCCGAGTTAAAAGCGTAAATTTATACAGCTCTTCCGAGACTATTTGGTTTAAGTTATGCAGATAGTGAATTGAATTTTTTAGAAAAAAACTAATCTGCAAATTCCGTAGCTAAGAATGAAAAAGCTCAAAATTCGAATAAGATCGACTGCGAATAATGAAAAAAAGATCCTTTTTATTTTGTATCAGTTTGGTTGCTTAATCTTCCAGTAATAATCCGGTAGTGTTGTCGCCATCATTACCTGTTCCGTAGTGAGAGATTCGTGGTTCACTTTTTGAATTAGAGGCAGAATCTGTATTTAAATATTTCTCATGATCAATAAGTAATAATCCAGTGGTGTTGTCACCATCATTACCTGTTCCATGGTGAGGGATTCGTGGTTCATTTTTTGAATTAAAGGCAGAAGCTGCATTTAAATATTTTTCGTGATCAATAAGTAATAATCCAGTGGTGTTGTCACCATCATTACCTGTTCCATAGTGAGGGATTCGTGGTTCAGCTCCATTGGAAGCATAAGTGAAACTTATTGATAGAATAGTGCTACTTAATAAGATCATATTTAATATTCTCATTAATTTAAAGCTCACCTTAGGATGTTATGGTTATTTTAAGGGTTCAAACCCATCATTAAGCTGACAGACAAATGACATTTTTGTCATTAAGAAATGAAATTTATCTATTTTATTCAAAATTTTAATGTTCGCTTTTAGAATACTGAATTAAAAAAATTCTTAGGAAGCTGTTTAATATGTTGGTGCAGATATTGGATTAAAATTAAAAGGACTGACTCTTGTTGAATACAGAAATCAGTCCATAAAAACCGTCTAACTTACTTCCTGAATTTTTGGGGTAGATCAAAACGGCTTTTTAATCTTTATAAAGAATGTGAGGGAGACTATTAAATAAAAATCAAACTTGAGAGAAAAAAAGATGCAAAAACATCCTTTTTAAGGAAATCTCTAAAATCTACTAGCAGTTTGATAAGTAATAAATGAAAAAAAGTAAGCAAGCGAAAACAAATAAGTGGCCATAATAACAGGCTGTTTCCAGCTTCCTGTTTCTCTTTTAATCGTGGCAAGTGTTGCAAGACAGTGGGGTGCAAAAATAAACCAAACCAATAAAGATAACCCAGTAGCTAAACTCCATCCATCAGTACCAGAAATTTGACTTAAGAGAGTTTGGGTTACAGTATCTTCGTCTCCAGACATCGCATAAATTACTCCTAAAGCTGCAATAACTACTTCCCTTGCTGCCATTGCCGGAATTAAAGCAATACAGATTTCCCAAGTAAAACCGATAGGGGCGAAAATTGGATGAATAATATGACCTAACTGTCCGGCAAAACTATAATTAATTGCGGGCATTGTGGCATTATCAGGCGCTTGCGGGAAAGTAACCAGTACCCACAGTAAGATAGATAAGGCAACAATAATTCCACCAACACGTTTTAGGAAGATAGTTGCTCTGTCATATAGTCCTAATACAACATTTCGAAAATCAGGAAGACGGTATGTCGGCAATTCAAAAATGAAAATACTTTCTGTTTTATCCTTTCTTATAATTTTTAAAAAAAGTGAAACCAAAAGAGCTGAAATAATCCCTGCCATATATAGGCCAAATAGTACTAAACCCTGTAAGCTTAACCAACCATACAGTAGTTTATTTGGAATAAATGCTGCAATGAGAAGGGCATACACAGGAAGTCGTGCTGAACAAGTCATCAATGGTGCAATCATAATGGTTGCTAGCCGATCTCGTTCAGAATTGATGCTTCTTGTCGCCATAATGCCCGGAATAGCACAGGCAAAACTTGATAATAATGGAATAAAAGAACGACCACTTAGTCCTGCTTTAGACATAAGCTTATCTAATAGAAATGCAGCTCTTGGTAAATACCCTGATTCTTCCAAAATTAAAAAAAAGGATGAGGATTTGCGGCATATATGCAAGTACGCTTCCTGCACCTGCAATCACACCATCTACCACTAAACTTCTTAATAAAGGATGAGAAATTAACGGACTTATTATATTACTCAACCAACTTATTGAGCTTTCAATGAATTCAATAAATGGAGTGGCCCAAATAAAAACTGCCTGAAACATTACAAACATTGTAAGCGTTAAAATGAACAAGCCCAATATGGGATGCAGAAATATCCTATCCAGAAATGCTGTTCTTTTATCGCCATTATCATTTTTAAGAATGACCTGTTTTGTTATAGATTTAATTTGATCAAAATGATTTAAATCAGAATGATAAGGAGTTACAAAAAGATTTTTTTCATCTAATTGACTGAGTAAATCCTGTATACCTTTAGTTTTAACTGCAATCGATTCGACTACTGGCACACCTAATAGTTGAGATAACTTAGCAGTATCAATCGTTATTCCTCTTTTTTTAACCTCATCCATCATATTTAGGACTAAAATCATAGGCCTATTTAAGGCTCTGATTTCAAGAACAAGTCCAAGATGTAAGTTTAAGTTTGTACCATCTACAACACAGACATATATATCAGGTATGACTTCCCCCTCTAATTCACCTAAACATACGGCTCTGGTCACTTCCTCATCTAAACTGCTAGGCTTTAAACTATAAGTTCCGGGCAAGTCCAAAACTCTGACAATATCTCCTGAAGTGAGCTTAAAAAAGCCCTCTTTTCGTTCAACAGTTACACCTGCATAATTCGCAACTTTCTGTCTAGTTCCTGTTAAGGTATTAAATAGAGAGGTTTTTCCACAATTTGGATTACCAATCAACGCAATATTTTTAGTGTTCATCTGGAACAATCTCTACAAAAATTCGTTCTGCTTCATTTCTTCTTAATGCAAATCTTGAAGTTTCGATTTGAACTAATATAGGATCCCCGCCAATTAGTCCTTTGGCTAAAACCTGTAGGGACTCTCCAATTCTGAATCCTAATAATTCTAGGCGTTCCAAAATTGGATCCTTTAAATCACTATATTGATCTCCCTTCTGAAGACCTATAATCTTTACATTCTGATTCCGTTTAACTTGAAATAGATTCATATATATACTCTTATTTCAGGGCCAAAATTTTTCGGGAACCATTTAATACGAAGGTAGCAACGATAAGCCCAATGATTAAGTCTGGATATGCTGAGCCAGTCCATGCAACCAGAACCCCTGCTAAAATGACACCAGTGTTGACGATTACATCATTTGCAGAGAAGATCCAACTGGCTTTCATATGTGCACCACCTTCTTTGTGTCCAGAAATCAGATATAAACAGGTGACATTTGCAATGAGGGCTAAAAGACCAATAACGATCATTAAGGTTGATTCAGGCTCGCTGCCATAGAGAAAACGTCTAATCACATCGACAATCACCACTAGTGCCAGTACCAATTGAATCCAACCGGCAAAATGTGCAGCTTTTAGTTGATATTTGGCTGCTTTCCCAACCGCATAAAGTGCAATACCGTAGACTGCGGCATCGGCAAACATATCTAACGAGTCTGCAATTAAGCCCGTGGATGCTGCAATAACACCGCTAATAAACTCAATGAAAAAAAGTACCGCATTAATCGCCAATAATATTTTCAAAACTTTAACTTGGGCTGTAGGATCTGGACTATTGGGTATATCACCCGTAGAAAGAACAGTTTTTTCAAGTCTTGCACCGAATCCTAGTGACTCAAGTTTTGATGTGATTTCTTCTATTCCATCATTATGAAATACTTGCAATTTTCGATTGGGTAAATCAAATATTAAACCCTTTACCTCAGTCACTGGTGCTAAAGTCATTCGAACCATCTGTTCTTCTGCTGAACAATCCATCTTTGGGATAGCGTAGCTACTGGTTTGCTTGGCTTTATTAGTAATATAGGCTTCTGTTTTATTTAATTTAGCGCCATAACCCAAAGTTTCTAATTTGGCCGTGATAGTATCAGCTTGATGATTATGTAAGACTTTTAAACTACGTTTTGGCAGGTCAAAGACAAGTTGATCTATGTCTGCCAAAGAAGATAATGCCATACGCACCATCTGTTCTTCTGCCGAACAATCCATTTTCGGAATTGTATAATCACTTATGAAGGCAGAGCCTTTTGTAATGGGTTTCAAGTCATCTGATTGAACAGTTGAACTGGTTTCACAGCATGATTTTTTATGATCTGTTACCGCAGTATCCTTATTGCAAGAATCACTTTCTTTATTAAATTGTCCTTGTTTTGAACTACTTCCACAACATGAACTACTTTTTAGAGTCGGGTCATCAGGCAATTGATTTTTAGAAGTGAAAGAGATATTTTTTTCATTATCTCCTTTCACATCACCACATGAGGATTCCTTATTACATCCACAATTGCTCATCGCTATACCTATCGTTAAATTTCCACTTATTGCCTATTAAAGACCCTCTAGTTACTATAGAGTCAAGGTGAAATCAAGAGATATAAGCGTGCTTTTAAAAATAGGTGATTTGGCAAAAAAGGTATCTTGTTCTGTTCTTACCATTCGTTACTATGAAAAAGAAGGCTTGATTCCGCCACCAAGCAGAACTCAGGGTAATTATAGATTGTATAGTGAAGACTATATTGACCGGTTAAGATTCATTTTAAATTGCCGGACATTAAATATGACTCTAAGTGAGATTCGACAACTTTTTACCTATAAAGATACCCCTAACAAGAACTGTTCAGATGTGAATTTTCTTATTGATTCTCATATAAAAATTGTAGAAGACAATATAAAAAATCAACAACAACTGATTCAGCAGCTTCTAGAGATTAGGAAAATGTGTGATGGATTATGTACAGTCGATAATTGTGGTGTTTTAAAAAAACTGGCCTAATCGCTAAAAATACGCCTGATGAATTTTAGAGATTTGTCGTGTTTTATCTAAGCGGTAAGGGTTTTAGTAGCATTCTTTTCAGTTTTGTTGGTATCATCCGTATGCCTCAAGTCGAGTTAAGTCTCTTGAATAGAAAAAGTGCTTTCATCACATTTGTATTAAGTTTGCTGCTATTCCAAAGTTTCTGGAATATTGCGGCTGCTTTTTGTGTGCACGAACATACTTCTCAGGCAAGCAGCGTACGCCATTTTGGGCATCATCAGGCGACTATTTGTCATCAAGATGATAATCAAAATTTGGCCCACAAAAGCTCATTGAATAAACAGTTTAATTCAATGCTAGGCGATGATCATCATGATCATTTACCCTCTTACTCTTCAGTCATCTTAACCATAGTGAATCAAGAGTTAGATCAGCCGATATACGTTGAGAATAAAATTCGACCTCAAGTTGAATGGAAAAATTCATATAAATCACTCTATTTAAGTTCCTTAAGTCCTCCTCCCGAATTTTCCCCGCTATAAGGTGGGGTAGCTAAAAATCGCCCACCACTATTTTAACTAACTAGTGGGGCATTTTAATGTCAAAAAAATTAATGAATCCAAGCATGAGTAAGGGCAATCATGACTCGTCTTGGAAATCTCTGAAAAAAAATGCGGTTATGTGCAGTTTATTGCTGTGGTCTTTTACTTTACCTGTTAAAGCGGAAACTTCAACACACTCATTGACGTTTACTCAAGCTCTTCAGAAAGTGCAACAGTATCAGACTGGACAAGATGCTTGGCAAACTCAAGAACAGATTAGTGCTGCGAATATTAAGCAATCAAAGCTTTGGAAAAATCCGGAACTCTCTATTCAACAGTCTGGTTTTGATTCAAAAAATGAAAGAGAGCTTTCAGTCGGCTTGTCTCAACCCCTAGATATTTTTGGCGAGCGTAAAGCCAATCAACGATTAGCTCATCTTTCTAAAAATCAGCTTGATTTGAAGCAAAAAATTTATCAGGCGCAGCTACAACTTGCGGTGAAATATTTATGGTCACAATTAGCTATTTCAGAATTGGAAAATAATGTCGTTCGTGAGCAATTAAAGGTCAGTGAAGCGAATCTCAATGCCGTGAATAAACGTTACCAAGCAGGGAGTGTAGCTCAAGTACAAGTTGATCGTGCTCGATTAAGCCATGCAGAAAATGCTCGTCTCGCGCATCAAGCTGATTTAAAAGTCCAAGTCGCAAAACAGCAATTATCTAACCTTTGGGGAGATTCTGACAAAAGCATCAGTACCGGCTTATCTGCAAGCTCATTATGGCCAACTGCAACTAATCAGCAAGTTCAAGCGTATCTAGCAGAAAATTTGGTTGAAAAATCTCGACAGTTACAAGTACTTGAAGCTCAAGCAAAAGTAGATCAACTTCAAATACAGTCCAAACCTTTACCTACGGTAAATGTGGGTATGAATCAGATCAAGTCTCCTCAAACCCAAACCGATAATCAGATTGTCGTGGGCGTCTCTGTTCCTCTTAATATCTTTAATCGTCAGAAATATAGTATTGAGATCGTTAAAGCTAAAGAAAACTTACTGAACAAACAGCAAATCTTTTATGCCAGACAAAATGCTTTGCAAATTGGAACGCTGTTGACAGAATTACAGGGATTAGAAGCCCAGTTTAAGAAAGTTGAACAGGTTCAACTTCCTCTAGCCTCCCAAGTTCAGAGCAAAACGCTATTGGGCTTTAACGCAGGCAAATTTGAAGTGACCGATGTACAACAAGCGACCTTGCAACTTCAAGAGGTTCGCTTGCGAAAAGTACAACTGCTACGAGAGGCATGGCAACTTGCTATTGAAGCTGAGAGCTTAAGTTTAGGCATAGAACCAAGTCAAGTCATCGCAAAAGATGCGATTACACAAATTAATCAGAATCTTTGGCAAGACATACAAGCCTTACCTGTCGTTGGGGGAGAAAACTAAAATGTTGAACGGTCTAAAACTTTTAAAAATTCAGCAGGGAAAAATTTCCCAAACTTTACTGATTGTTATTGCTGTCCTCATTACAGCCAGCATTGCATTAGTTGTATATTTTACCGGTAAAAACAAGACTGAAGTCGCAGACGAACATGGTGACGAGCATGCGGAAGGCGAAGAACATGCAGAAGGTGAAAAACAGGGAGAAGGTGAAGAAAGCCATAGTGAAGGCGTTACCCTCACTGTTCAACAGATGACAGAACAAGGGATTAAACTTGCCAAAACAGAGACAGGGGCTGTCATTAATTCTGCCTCTTACCCTGCTAAATTGGTGGTCAATACTGACCGTCAAGCGCATGTTTCCCCTAGCTTTAGTGGTCAAGTTGAATCGGTAAATGTCAGCCTGGGTCAAAATGTTAAAAAAGGTCAGGTACTGGCTACCTTACTCGTTCCCGATTTAGTCGATCAACAAGCTAATTTAAGGTTAGAGCAAGCCAATTTAGAACTCGCTCGCCAAGATTATGAGCGTGAGCGTCAATTATGGTCACAAGGAATCTCAGCCAAGCAGGATTACCAACAAGCATCCAATGCGTATAAGCGCGCACAGATTCAGGTACAAGCCACAAAGAGCCGTCTATCAGCTTTTGGAGCCAGTACATCCACGAACGGGCGTTATGTCCTGAAAGCTCCTATCTCTGGCATGATTAGCAAGAAAGATTTAGTGATCGGTGAAAATGTTCAACTTGCAAGTCAACTCTTTACCATTGATCAATTAGACCAGTTATGGCTTGAATTTGTGGTTCCAAGTACAGGTTTATCTTCTATTGTACCGAATCAAGAAATTGAATTTAAATCGCTACAAACCGGTAATAGCTTTAAAGCACAGATACAAAGCCTAAATAGTGAAGCAGATATACAAACTGGACGATTACAAGTACGGGCTAAAGTCTTATCAAGTGCGGCAGAACTACGCCCGAATCTCATGGTCAATGTACAGCTTCAAGAGAATACTTCTAAGCAAGTACTTCGGGTAAAGAAAACTGCAATTCAAGATATTGAAGGTCAAAAATCTGTGTTCCTATCGACAGAACACAATAAAAAAATTGAGTTTAAAGCTCAGCCGGTTGTTCTGGGACAGGCATCAGCCGATGGTCAGTGGATTGAAATTCAATCTGGATTAACCCAAGGCCAACAATATGTCGCTGAAGGCAGCTTCCTTCTGAAATCTGAATTAGAGAAGGGAGAAGCCAGTCATGCCCATTGATCATCATGAACAACCTCAACAATCAGGCAATGATGCGTTACCTAAGCCTGAAGGGTTATTTGATCGTCTGATTCAATTTTCCATTCAAAATGCGATTTGGATCATTCTGTTCGTGGTTGCCTGGATTGGCGTAGGTGTTTGGAGCTATCAAAAATTACCGATTGATGCTGTACCGGATATTACCAATACCCAAGTCCAGATTAATACTCAAGCGACTGGATTTACTGCGCTTGAAGTCGAGCAGCGAATTACCTATCCAATTGAAAATGCTATGGCGGGTATACCCAAACTAGAACAGACGCGTTCTATTTCACGCTATGGTTTATCTCAAGTCACGATCATCTTTAAAGATGGCACTGATATTTATTGGGCAAGGCAGTTAATTAATCAGAGACTGCAAGAAGCACGAGCTGAACTTCCGAATGAAATTAGTCCAACCATGTCTCCTGTTTCTACGGGTCTGGGCGAGATTTATCAGTGGGTTATAAAGGCTGAACCGAATGCCAAAAAACCTGATGGTACACCTTATACCGCCATGGATTTGCGCGAGATACAGGACTGGATTGTGCGTCCACAACTACAGCGTGTACAAGGTGTAGCTGAAATAAACAGTATAGGCGGATACAACAAGACTTATGTCGTTTCGCCTGATTTAAACCGGTTACAGCAGTTGCAGATTCCTTTAATTGATCTTCAAAATGCCTTAACCGAAAATAATGAAAACCGTGGTGCAGGTTTTATCGAAACCAACGGTCAACAACTTACAGTTCGTGTACCAGGCACATTAAACACAGTTGAAGATATCCAAAATATTAGTATTGCCAATAAGAGTGGCTTGCCTATAAGGGTAATGGATATTGCCACGGTTTCCATTGGACATGACTTACGTACAGGCGCTGCCACCTACAATGGTGAAGAAGCAGTACTGGGTATTGCCATGATGATGATGGGAGAAAATAGTCGCACGGTTGCCAAGGCTGTGGATGCCAAAGTTAAGCTGATTCAACAATCCTTACCCAAAGGTGTAGTGATTGAAACAGTGTATGACCGTACTGTTTTAGTCGAACGTGCGATTCATACGGTACAAAAGAACTTAATAGAAGGTGCAATACTGGTTATTGTGATTCTATTCTTGTTCTTGGGGAATTTTCGTGCAGCTTTAATTACCGCCTGTGTTATTCCTCTCTCAATGCTATTTACTTTAGCAGGGATGGCCGAACAAAAAATCAGTGCCAATTTAATGAGTTTAGGTGCACTTGATTTTGGGATTATCGTGGATGGTGCAGTGGTCATTGTTGAGAACTGTATTCGCCGACTTGCAGAAGCTCAGCATACTAAGGGTCGTTTATTAACCAGATCTGAGCGTTTTAAGGAAGTGTTCCTTGCCGCAAGGCAGGCAAGACGTCCACTCATTTATGGTCAACTTATCATCTTGGTGGTATACCTGCCTATCTTTGCCCTTTCCGGTGTTGAGGCAAAATTATTTCATCCAATGGCCATGACAGTCGTACTGGCTTTAGTGGGTGCGATGATTTTATCTGTCACTTTCGTTCCGGCAGCCGTTGCATTATTTATTAACGGTGAAGTGAAGGAAAAAGAAAGTCGTTGGATGTCCTGGCTGAAAAACAAGTACGAATCAATTTTGAATCTTGCATATGAGTTCAAAAAACTTGTTCTTACCCTCGCAGCCTGTATCCTGTTTTTAACTGGAGTACTCGCACTTCAAATTGGTAGTGAGTTTGCACCTCAATTGAGTGAAGGTGATTTTGCGGTTCAGCAAATGCGCTCACCGAGTACCGGATTAGAACAATCCCTTCGTATGCAAGAGAATACTGAAAAGTTATTACTTAAAGAATTTCCTGAAGTCAAAGCCATATTTTCACGTACTGGTACGGCTGAAGTCGCGACCGATGTCATGCCGCCTAATATTTCAGATGGTACGGTGCTTTTAAAGCCTAAAGAGCAATGGCCTAATCCTAAAGAAACGATTGATGAACTACGTCAACGTATGATTGCTTTTTTAGCAACGTTACCTGGGAACAACAGTGAATTCTCTCAACCAATTGAATTGCGCTTTAATGAACTTATTTCAGGCGTACGTAGTGATGTAGGGGTCAAAGTATTTGGTGATGATATGGAGGTACTTAATCGTGAAGCGAACCGTATTGCACAGCTAATCAAAGGTATTTCAGGGGCAACCTCTGTAAATGTTGAACAAACCAGTGGTTTACCTTTACTGAATGTTGAAGTCAACAAAGCGTTAGCAGCTCAGTACGGTTTATCTGTAAAGGCTATTCAAGATCTGGTTGCCAGTAGTGTAGGTGGTCAAAATGTTGGACAGATTTTACAGGGGGATCGTCGTTTCGATTTTGTCATCCGATTAGAAGATTCTCAACGTACCCCAGAAAATTTAGCGCTATTACCCGTGCAAATACCGAACGGGGGCTTGATCCAATTACAAGATGTGGCCAAAGTAGAAAATATCTTAGGCATTAATCAGGTGAGCCGAGAAGATGGTAAGCGTCGGGTCGTGGTGACGACCAATGTTGAGGGAAGAGATTTAGGATCGTTTGTCCAAGAACTTCAAACCAGTTTAGCGAAACAACCGATGCCTGCGGGCTACTGGCTAGACTATGGTGGGCAGTTTGAAAATCTAGCTTCAGCCAAAGCCAGAATGCAACTGGTAGTTCCTCTGGCTTTGCTGACTATTTTTGTTTTGTTGATGGCTGTGTTCCGTAATTTCAAAGAAAGCTTACTGGTTTTCAGTGGTGTTCCATTTGCATTAAGTGGCGGACTGGTGGCTTTATGGCTACGTGATATTCCATTGTCAATGTCAGCCGGTGTCGGGTTTATTGCTTTATCAGGGGTTGCGGTACTGAATGGATTGGTGATGTTAACCTTCATTAAAGAATTGCGAGAAAAACTCGATATCTATCTTGCAACCTGGCAAGGTGCCATTTTACGTTTACGACCCGTATTAATGACTGCATGTGTGGCATCGCTAGGTTTCATTCCAATGGCTTTGGCAACGGGAACAGGTGCAGAAGTACAACGACCTCTAGCGACCGTCGTGATTGGAGGGATTCTATCATCTACCTTGCTTACATTGGTTTTATTGCCCGTGGTGTACCGATGGATGAATGAGAGGAAAGCTTCTTAATCAACTCAATTAAGCGATTTTTAGCAGAGAGGCTTGAGCCTGTCTCAAGCCCCTCTACTTATCGCTGACAAGATAAGGAAAATTTATGTCAGAACATCATGATCATAGCCATGCAGTTGTTACTGAAGAAAATAGTAAAAAATTAATGTTTGCTTTGGGTCTAACGACTACTTTTTTAATCGTAGAAGTGATCGCTGCTTTTATGACCCAAAGTTTAGCATTGCTGTCTGATGCCGCTCACATGTTTACTGATGTGGCTGCCTTAGCTATTGCTCTGGCTGCTATCAAAATTGGTAAAAAAGCCGCAGATGATAAAAGAACTTTTGGCTATCAACGGTTTGAAATTTTAGCTGCATTATTTAACGCGATGATGCTGTTTATTGTTGCAATATATATTGTCTATGAAGCTTATCAACGTTTTAACAATCCTACTGAAATTCAAAGTGTTGGAATGCTGATTGTCGCGGTTATCGGTTTGATTATAAATTTGATTTCAATGAAAATCCTGGTTTCCAGTGCACAAGAAAGTCTTAATGTGAAAGGTGCATATTTAGAAGTTCTTAGTGATGCTCTGGGATCAGTAGGCGTTATTATTGGTGCAGTTGTCATTTATTTCACCCAATGGATGTGGGTAGATACCGTAATCGCTATATTAATTGGTTTCTGGGTTTTACCTCGAACTTGGGTTTTATTAAAGCAAAGTATTAATATTCTGCTTGAAGGTGTTCCTGAAGAAATTGATATTGAGTCTTTAAGAAATGATTTATTGATGCTTGAAGGGGTTGAAGGCATTCATCAGTTAAAAGTATGGGCAATCTCTTCAAAAAATATTCATTTAACTGCTCACTTGATTGCACCTAATAGCAATACAGATCAATTATATCAAAAGGCATTAGAGGTTTTAAAACATAATCATAGTATTACTGAAATCACCTTACAGATAGAAAATACGGAATGTTCTATCTTAAGTCGACATGACCATTGAAAATATAGAGAGAAATAATAGAAATCATACAACGTTGAAAGAGATACTTAAATTCTGATCTTAGAAAATCTCACGTCTTAAGTTGTTATCATGTTGAACTACTCCCTTGTTCAATATCTTTTAAAATAGCACAATCAGCTTGTTGATCCCCTGAACAATGATCGGCAGAGGTTTGTAATAAATTAACCATTTCTTGTAATTGGACAATTTTCTGATTTAAAGTTTCAATATGTTTAAGGGTGAGCTGTTTAACTTCCGCACTCTGCCGACCTGTATTTTTCCATAAAGACAGTAGCTCCTTCATTTGTTCAGACGAAAAACCGAGAACTCGTGCATGTTTTAAAAAAATTAAAGTTTTTAAATCTTGCTCAGTATAAATACGATAACCTGAAGCAGAGCGTTTTGCGGCACTCAGTAAACCAATTTGTTCATAATAGCGAATCATTTTGGTCGAAATACCGGATTGTTTAGATGCTTGACCGATATTCATTTTATATTCCTTAGGTAAAAAGGGCTTAAGCGTGAACCTGAGCTAAACCCTAAATTTTACCAATCTATATTTATGTGGTTGAACTAGTTGGAGACTGAAAATATTTTAAACGCAAGGCATTACCCAACACAAAGATTGATGATAAGCCCATCGCTCCAGCTGCGAAAATAGGTGATAGCAAAATACCAAATGCTGGATAAAGCATACCTGCTGCAATCGGAATTAAAGCAATATTATAAACAAAAGCCCAAAATAGATTCTGCCGAATATTGTTGATGGTTGCTTTGCTTAATGCAATTGCATTAGGCACACCTTGTAAATTACCAGACATCAACACCACTTGAGCAGCTTCAATTGCGACATCTGTTCCCGTGCCGATAGCTAAACCAACATCCGCTTGTGCAAGGGCAGGTGCATCATTAATACCATCTCCCACAAATGCTACTCGACCATACTGCTGTTGTAATTGACGTACTACTTCAACTTTTCCATCTGGCAAAACTTCAGCGACTACCTGATCGATTTGCAAACGTTTAGCAATGGCATGAGCAGTATGACGGTTGTCACCAGTGATCATGGCAACCTTTAAACCTAATTGATGCAATGCCGCAATTGCTGCATATGAACTCTCTTTAATAGGGTCTGCCACTGCAATAATTGCAGCCAGATGTTGATCAATCGCCACATAAATAGGCGTTTTTCCTTCCCCACCTAAACGGGCAGCTTCTTGTTCAAAAGCTTGTACATCAAGCCCCAGCTGCTTCATATAACGATCAGCACCAATTTGCACGACTTTTCCTGCAACTTCAGCTTTAATTCCTGAGCCTGTAATTGAGTCAAATGCAGTCACAGAGAGTAGATTAATATTTTCCTGTTGAGCTGCTTGTACTATTGCTAAGGCAATCGGGTGTTCAGATTTGGCTTCAACAGATGCTACGATGCTTAATACATCTTCACGTTCAAAACCTTCTTGAACATGAAAATCAGTGAGGGTGGGTTTACCTTCAGTTAATGTACCCGTTTTATCGACTGCGACCACTTTGACTTCTTGCAATAGTTGCAACGCTTCACCTTTACGGAATAATACTCCCATTTCAGCACCACGCCCCGTGCCTACCATAATGGATGTTGGTGTTGCCAACCCCATTGCACATGGACAAGCAATAATAAGTACAGCTACTGCATTGACTAGGCTAAAGGTTAGAGCGGGTTCAGGACCAAAAATAAACCAGACAATAAAAGTTAAAGTTGCCAATAACATGACTATGGGTACAAACCACATCGTGACTTTATCGACTAAAGCTTGAATGGGTAATTTAGAACCTTGTGCCTGCTCTACCATACGAATAATTTGGGCTAAAACCGATGATTCACCAATGGCAGTTGCACGAATATTGAGCGTGCCATTTTGGTTAATCGTACCGCCAACTACTTGATCA
>OFRD01000405.1_pt1 | contig 16562 bp, 10 predicted proteins | sample 1543041 | NCBI WGS metagenome assembly OFRD01 (sample SAMN07774234, study PRJEB24372) | wastewater metagenome | isolation source: Exp Tend CN 100WW | collected 2016-02
GCCCCCTCGTGGCGCACGATGAGGCACGGGCGCTCACCTTGCAACGCTACGCCGTGGTCAAGAAGTCACTGCCGCCGCCCTGAGCCAGCACCGCTATCAATTCAATAGCTGCTCACGCAATAGATACGAGGGCTGGCGGCTGTTTCAGCTTATACCGGCACAGCGCAGTACTGCCGCACCAGGCCAATCAGCTCATCCTCGGAATAGGGCTTGCCGAGGTAGTGATCGACGCCCAGTTCGCGCGCATGCTCCCGGTGCTTCTCGGCAATGCGCGAAGTGATCATGATGATGGGCAGGTCGTGCAGCTGGGCGTCGCCACGGATATTGCGCGCCAGATCAAAGCCGTCCATGCGCGGCATTTCAATGTCTGACAGCACCACGGCGGGCCGCTCTTCCTGCAAGCGCTCCAGCGCCTGCAGGCCGTCGGCGGCCAGCGCCACCCGGAAACCTTCGCGCTTGAGCAGGCGCTGGGTGACGCGGCGCACCGTGATGGAGTCATCCACCACCAGCACCAGCGGCGCCTGCGTGACACGCGCCAGCACAGCAGAGGCGTTCGCATGACCGACGACGCCGTCCACGGCCAGCGCGGCCTGCTGCATGAGTTGGCGCGCCTGCGCACCGTAGACCGTGGTCAAGGCGATCGGGTTATAGATCAAGACCACGGCACCGGAGGCCAGCACCGACATGCCGGTCAGGCCCGGCAGCCGGGACAGCTGCGGCCCGAGGTTTTTAACCACCACTTCCTGGTTGCCCAGCACTTCATCCACATGCAAGGCCACCTTTTGCCCCGCGCTGCGGAAAATCGCCACCGGCAAGGTTTTGCCAAGCATTTCACGGCTGTTGGCGCTGGACTGCAACAGGGCACCCGCCCAGAAAAATGGCACGGTTTCAGCGCCAAATTCAAACACCTCGGTCTGGTAGGCCCGCGCCAGATCAGCCGCCGCCACCCGGCGCACCATTTCCACCAGATTGGCCGAGACACCGACCACCAAGTCACCCATACGCAGCATGACCACCTGCGTCACCGCTGTGGTGAGCGGCAGCACCAGCTTGAACTGGGTGCCCAGACCGGGCTGGCTTGAGGTTTCAATGCGGCCGCCCAGCGCATTGACTTCAGAGCGCACCACATCAAGACCAATGCCGCGCCCCGCCAGCTCCGTCACCTGCGCCGCCGTGGAGAAACCGGGAACAAAAAGCAGCTGGGCGGTCTCGGCGTCTGACAACACGGCGTCCTCGGCCAACAGGCCATTGGCGCGCGCTTTTTGCAAAATCTGCGCCATGTCAAGGCCGATGCCATCGTCACGAAACGCCACCATCACGTCGTTGCTTTGCTGCTGCAACTCGATGGTGATCGTGCCCGCCGCCGGTTTACCGGCGGCAACGCGCAGCGCCGCGTCTTCAATGCCATGCGCCACCGCATTGCGCAGCAAATGTTCAAACGCGGGCGTCATGCGTTCCAGCACGCCCCGATCCATGTCGAGCGAACCGCCGACGATGTCGAGCTTGACCTGCTTGCCAGCATCCTTGGCGGCCTGGCGCACCACGCCGTACAGCCGGTCGGCAATGCCTTCAAACTCGACCATGCGGGTGCGCAAGAGATCACGCTGCAACTCACGCGCCTGGCGCCCCTGCGCAATCAAATCATCTTCCGCGCCTTCGACCGCGCGCTGCAAACTCTGCTGCACCGTGGCCACGTCATGCACCGACTCGGCCATCATGCGGGTCAGTTCCTGCACCCGGGTGAAGCGGTCAAACTCGAGCGGATCAAAACCCTGCGCCGAGTCTTTCGACTGCGCCAGACGCGATTGCATCTGGGACTCGGACTGCAGCTCGATATCGCGCAGCTGGCTGCGCAGCCGGTTCAGGTTACTGGTCAGGTCACCCAGGGAGCCGCGCAGTTGACCCAAACGGGCCTCCATGCGCGAGCGCGTGATCATCACCTCGCCCGCCTGATTGACCAGGCGATCCAGCAACTGCGCACGCACACGCACGGCTTGCTGGGCGAGCGGGCGCAGCGGCGGCAACGCTGCCAGCAAGGGCAAGGCCTGCAGCGCCTGCAACGCCAGGGACGGCTCATCAGAAGCCGCCGCCAGGGTGGGCAATTCTTGTATCGCAGGATTGGCCTCGGGCAGGCTCAGGGACTGCGCCGGTGTGGCGCGCAATTGCTCGAAATGCGCTTGAATCGCATCAAACCGTGACAGCAAGGGCTCCAGCAGGGCGGACTGCAAGGACTCGATGCCCAAGGCTTCCACCGCCGACTCCATGTGGTGGGTCATGTCGCCCAGCTGCATGGCGCCCGCCAGACGCGCACTGCCTTTGAGCGTATGCAACACCCGCAAGACCTCATTGCGTGCACCCAGATTATCGGGACGCGCCAGCCACTGCCGCAAGGCTCCGCCGAGTTGTGGCAACAGTTCCAGCGCCTCTTCTTCAAAAACCGGGAACAGATCGACATCCAGCAGGTCATGCCCCTCAACATCATCCTGCTCGGTCTCAGGCGCCAGCGGCAAGACCTGCGTGAGGTCGGGCAGCGGCAGGGACGCCTCGATCAGCAGCGGGGCAGGCGACGCTGGCGGCGCATCGTCCGCGATGGCTTCAACCGCCAGACGCTGCGCAAAATCAAACTCGGTCGGAATGTTTTCCTCGTCGGTCTGCTCGAAGTAGCCACTGTCCGCAACGCCTTCGGCCAGTGCCGGAAATTCCATCGCCAGAATGGCTTTGAGCGCGTCAAGAATCGCCGGATTGGGCTCTTTCAGGAAGCCGGCGGCAAACTGATGCAACAGGCGACGGATATCTTCGGCCGCCTCAATGAAAACCTGGGCGTGTTCCGGCCTATTTTGCGCGTGCAGCTGCACGTGCTGCAAAGCTTGCTCCAGCGCCCGCGCCATCTCGGACAAGGCCAAAAACCCCACGGTGGCCGAACTGCCGGACAGCGAGTGCGCCAGGATCACGGAGGTCTCGGAAATCGGCTGGGGCAACTCCAGAGCCCACTCACTCAACTCCGTCAGCAAGCGGCGCGACCATTCATCGGCCTCATTCAAGTAGACGTTGTACAGCGGAATATCGATGCGCAAAGATCCGATCACCTTGACCGGCTCCTCCTGACCCAGATCAGCCAGGCCCGGCAACTCCAGTTCCACTTCCACTTCCACTTCCGGTTCCGGTTCCGGTTCTGGTTCTGGTTCTGGTTCTGGTTCTGGTTCTGGCAACAGGCTGGAGAGATCCAGATCCACCGCACTGGGCAGAGCGGTTTCGGCAACAGGTTCGAGAATCACCTCAGGCAACACAGCTGGCAAGACCTCCGCTTCGAGCGCTTCTGCCATCACCGCAGCCGCAGGCGCCACGACCTCAGGAAGGTTCGTGAAGTCAAAATCCATCAGGTCAAGCGGCGCCGCCTCTGGCGTATCAAGCGGCGCAAGCTCAATCACCTGGGTCGCATCGAAATCGACCAGTTGCGTGGAGGCGAAATCAGGACGCGGTTCAGCCAGGGACACAGGCTGCGGCGGCGACGCAAGCTCAAGCACAGGCTCTGGCACGGCTTCAGGTAGCGGCGCCATGGCGGGTGCCTGCACTGCGTCACCCGGCAACACGAAATCAAGCACGCGCTTATCCAGACGCAAGCCATCGGCGGCCTGACGAAAGGCCTGCGCACGCCACGGCGCATCCTGGCCCGTGGCAATGTCCTCGACCCAGCGACCCAAGCCGTGCATGGCTTTGTCCGCGAGATCAAGCAGCTCATCACTGGCCGGTTTTTGCTCTGCCAGCCAGGCATTGAGCAACTGCTCCATGGCCCAGCCTGCTTCGCCAAACTCGGTCAGGCCCACCATGCGCGAGCTGCCCTTGAGCGTGTGGAAAGAGCGGCGCAAGGTGGTCTGCTGCCCCAAATCAGCCGGATTCCCGGCCAGATCGTTGATTGCCAGCAGTCCGGCTTCCACCACTTCACGGGCCTCTTCCAGAAAAATATCTTTCAGCTCGCGTTCATCATCATCCAGCATCTCGACCGGCGCTGTGCTGGCCACCGGGGCTGGCGCCACCAGCACCGGTGCGGGCATCTCAAGCGCCACGGCAGGTGGCAGCATGTCGGGCACCACGGGGCTGATGTCGAGCGTGACGGCTGGCGCCTGCTCCACGGCTTTCTGGCGCCCCATCAGGGGTTTGAATTCACCCAAGGCTTCGTCATAGACAAAAAGCTTCTTGGCCAGCTCGCGCTGGTAACTGAGCATGTCAATCAAAAATCCGAGCGCACCCAGACTGTTGCCCAGCTTCTCAAAAATACCGCTGCGCGCCGCCTCCACGTCAATGTCATCCACCAGAAATTGCTCGACACTGGCCCGCATGCGCAAGGCCGCCAGCGCGGCCTGATCCAGGCCCAACACCGAGAACACGCCCCGCATCTGCGCCAATTGGCTGGGCACCTCATGCAGCGGCACTTTGTCAAGCGGATGGCGGAAGAAGGCATCCAGCGAGGCTTCCACTTCACCGAGGTTGGTGCGCAACTCATCGACCACGCTGCCCATGATCTGCCGATCACTGACGCGGCGGTACAACTCCTCCATCCAGCCTTCCAGCGCTTCCGTTTTCCCGCCAGCATTGGCATGCACCAAGCGTTGCGCCAGACTGGCACTGCGCTCGGCCATGCGGGAATCGGTGGGGTCTAGGTCATCGTAGGCCGCCTCCAGGTACAGCACGACGGTCGCCACTTCCATCGCCAGCGCGGGCGCAGGCGCTTCTCCGGATCGTGCGGTGGTGTCGATGGCCTGAGTCAAGGCACGCACCAAATCAGCACTTTCGGGGTGCAGTTTCGACATCGAATCGGTCACCAGACTGAATTGGTCGGTTGCCACCTTCAATCGATTGGTATCGCCACCGGAAAGTGCCGACCAGGTCTCGGTCGCGGCGGCGATCCGCTTGCGGGCCTGCACCAGCAGTGCCGGGTCGAACCGGCCGAACTGGGGCGTTTCGTAATCAAAGGAGGTCGTTTGGGTCAAGCCGTAGGCTTGGCGCACCGCCCCCAGCACAGGTGCCTCAACGCCCGGCGCAGGAACTGCTTGCGCACAGAAAAACAGCAAATCCTGCACCAGACGCTCTGAAATATCCGGTTCACCGCGCGCCAGCGTCCGGCACTGCAGCAGAATGCGCGATGCCGCCCGCTTGCCATACACATCCGCCGGACACAGGCCCAGGGACACGGCCTCAAAATAAGCGGCGCTGATCGTCCAGAAAACCCGCGACTCCAGCGAACTTTGTGCTGCTGCAAAACCCAGACAGATGTCACGCAGGGCTTGCGCTGCCGCATGCTCACCGGATTTGACAACCTTCAGGATCAGCCCGTCCACCCGCGCCCGCACCGGCGAGTCGTAGGCAATCGGCGCGGCCGCATCCGCCAATGTCACATCGATCCAGCGCCACGCAAACGGCCACAAATCGGCCGGATGAACGCGATCCTCACCGACCAGCTCCAGCACGTCACGGTACTGGGGAAACAAGGCCACCGGCGAGGCATTTTTGCCCTTGAGCACCCCTTCCAGGTATTCGGCCAGGGCAAAACTGGCACGTTCCACCTTGTTGGCGGCCTCATCGCTGCACAGCTCGGGGCGCTGCACAAATTTCTGCGCCAGCGCCTCCATGGCACGCAACACTTTGGCGGGTTCGGCCATGCCCACCATCTCCAGCGCACCGACCGCCTGGTGCAGTTGCTGGCGGGCAATGCGCAGCTGGCTGGCATCCAGCGCCGCCAGATCGGAGCCGCGCGCCAGCTCGGCATCGCGCACAAAACGGCGCAGGGCCTTGGTCGCCCCATCGAGCGATTTGCGCAGTTCATCGAGCACCCAGGCCAAAGGCCCAAGATCGTTGCTCGGGTGTTCAGTGTCGCCAGTCAGGGCAGCGTTCGGGTGCATGGGTTCGTCCACTCCTGGAGAGTCACAAATTCAGGTTTCGGAGGCTCAAACAATTTTGAACCGGGCGACCGACTGCCGCAATTCTTCGGCCATTTTCGAGAGCTCGCGGACTTGCGTCGCGGTGGAGCGTGTGCCCTCACCGGTCTGCTCGGTCACCGCAAAAATGTGCTGGATATTGTCAGCCACCACATTGGCCAGGCTCGCCTCCCGGGAGGTGGCACTGGAAATCTGTTCAATCAGCTCGGACAGGCGCCGTGACACCTGGTCAATTTCAGTCAGCGCCGTCCCGGCGTTATCGGACAGCTTGGCGCCTTCGACCACCCCCTGCGTGGAGCGTTCCATTGCGCCAACGGCATCCTGGGTGTCGGTCTGGATGGCTTTCACCAGCGCCGCAATCTGGCGCGTCGCATCGGCCGAACGCTCCGCCAGCCGCTGCACTTCTTCCGCCACCACCGAGAAGCCGCGCCCCGCCTCCCCGGCCGAGGCGGCCTGAATGGCGGCATTGAGTGCCAGCACGTTGGTTTGCTCGGTAATATCGGAGATCAGCTCCGTGATTTCACCAATTTCCTGCGAGGACTCCCCCAGGCGCTTGATGCGCTTGGAAGTTTCCTGAATCTGGTCCCGAATCGAGTTCATACCGCCAATGGCGTTTTGCACCGCCTCCAGGCCCACCTCGGCCGCCCGCAATGACTGCTTGGCCACGGAGGCGGACTCCTGCGCCTGCACCGACACTTCGTTGATGCGCGAGGCCATGTCCACCACCGAGCGTCCGGTTTCCTTGATTTCGTGCAGCTGCTCGTTGGATGCGGCCAGCAACTCGGTCGAAGTGGCATCGACATCCGCCGTGGTCTGCGCCACGCGGGCAGCGGTGTTTTGCACGTTACCGACCAGGGAGCGCAACTCTTCCACCGTGTAGTTCACGGAGTCGGCAATCGCCCCCGTGATGTCCTCGGTGACGGTCGCTTCCTGGGTCAAGTCGCCTTCGGCGACGACCTGCAATTCATTCATCAAACGCAAAATAGCGGCCTGATTGGCATCATTGACGCGCTTGGCTTCCTGCTCCTGGCGCTCGGCAGCCAGCCGCTGGGCCTCGGCCGCCACCTGGCGCTTGCGGCTGTCGAGCAGCTGGACGTAAGACAGACCGCCCGCCCCCAACAACGCCAGCAAGGTCGCACTGACCAAGGTCAACAAGGCCGCAATGCCCAAGCCGGTATGGGACGACAGTTTGCTTTGCAGTTCTTCAAGACCACGACGCAGGGGTTCGCTGTCAGCCGCAATGGATACCTGGGCCTCGCGCGCCGACACCAGGCCCTGCAAATTGCCCAGAATGGCACCGGCCTGGGTGCGGGTTTCCTCAAACAGTTTGATCAAGGCGGCCAGCTGTTCACGCGTTTGCGGATCTTTGGCCGCTGTCAGGCGCAACTCCGGATTGCCCTCCAGCAGGCCCTGGGAGATTTCCTTGAAGGAATTCAAGTCTTTGCCCAGCAAGAAAACCGCCTCGGGACTGACCCCCTCCGAGGTCAGGAACTCGTTGGACGATTTGCCAATCCGCTGCGTCAACATCACCAGCTGACCGGCCGCCGAAATTTCGGTCGCGGCGGCGCCTTGTTGCAGCTTGAGCGAGGCCACGGTTTCGGCGATTTCCAGCAGATCGGCGGACTGCCGATTGATCAGTCGCAGCGCGGCGCCCACCTGCGTCAGAATTTTCTGCTGCGACATCACGATGGCGGCGTTCTTGCCGGCCCGCTCAATCAAGGGGCTGATTTTTTCCAGCTCCGCCTGGTAATTGGCACTCAGCGGGCTCAGGCTCATGCTGTCATCCCCGGCGGTCAAGCCGTGAACCGACTTGCCCAGCACCCCGGAACTCTCTGCCACATCGGGAAAGGCCTGCGCCCCGCCCACCAGCGCCTGCGCCACCGATTTAGCCAGGCGCTGGGACTGCATCAAAGAGTTGCCCGTAGCCTCCATCTGGCGCGCCGCACGGTTGCCCTGACTCAAGGAAAGCAAGGTCACCACCACCAGCAGGAGCAGTGCAGAACCCAGCAAAATCGACAACAGCCGCTGATGCTGCAGCACCGTTTTATGCCCCAGGAAGGGCAAGGCGATCAGGTCGAGCGCCTCTTTCCCGGAGGAGGGGGCGCCGGGCTGCACGGCAGACGTCAGGGGCGCATGGCCGGTTGCTGCCCGCATTTTCTCGATCGCCATTAAATCGGCCGTGACGTCGGGCATGCTCAGGCTGAGCTGGGAGTCGTTGTCGATCTCAGCCGCCTTTTTCTTGAACATATTTTTGATTTGATCGACGACGGACATAAGTAAACCCTGGCTAAAAACTTAAGCGCAAATGCTGAGAAATTCAGGAAATTGGGATAAGGACTGCAAGTTGATTTCTTGCCAGGCCACCCCATTGAGATCAGTCAGCCGACTGCCAAAATAAGACGGCGATCCGGCCGGTGCTGGCGCCGCCCCGGCAAACGCATCGCGCTTGCGCAGGCCAGCCAGGCTGTCCACCATCAAAGCACAATTAAGCGCCAGTGCCCCGTTGAAAGTGATCACACTGGCCTCCGCCAGCGCCTGCTCGGATTTAACACGCATCAAGCCGTCACCCATGAAACTGGCCAGATCAACCACGCCATACAAGGCGCCGCGCAGATTGGTCACCCCCATGAACCAGGGGCGCGCGTAAGGCACCCGCTGCACGCTGCCCAGCGGAAAGATCTCGCCCGATTGCGCCAGCGGAAAGAGGCAATTAACGGCGCCGACCTTCACTGCCAGCCAGGCGACAGAGACCCCCTCGGTGCGTGCCGCCTGCAAGCGACTGGCCAGGCGGGTCTGGAGCTCCCGCAGCGCGTCTCGATTAGCCATGCAAGCCTGCGGGACTCAACCCAGCGCCTTGATTTTGACCAGCAGCTCGACTTCATCGACCGGTTTGGTGATGTAGTCGCGCGCGCCCTGGCGCATCCCCCACACCCGGTCGGTCTCCTGGTTTTTACTGGTGCACATGATGATCGGAATGTCGGCGTATTCCGGCGTGCGGCTGATGGAACGGGTCAACTGAAAGCCATTTTGACCGGGCATCACCACGTCCATCAGGATCAGATCCGGCTTCTCGTCAGCGAGACGGCGAAAAGCATCATCCGCCCCTTCCGCCGTGCGAACCGACATGCCGTTTTTCTGCAATAAATTCGTCATGAACATCAATTCAGTTTTTGAATCGTCCACGATCAGTACTTTTTGGATAACCATCAATTTGCTCCTTGCCCTGCATTGCCAAACTGCTGTACAGCCTGCAGCAACTGATCTTTGGTGAATGGTTTTGTCAAATAATCCTGCGCGCCAACCATTCTCCCACGCGCCTTGTCAAAAACGCCGTCCTTGGAGGACAACATGACCAGCGGCACCGCCGCAAAACGGGCATTGCGTTTGATGATGGCGCAGGTCTGATAGCCGTCCAGGCGCGGCATCAGGATGTCGCAAAAAATGAGATGCGGCTGGTAGTCACTGACCTTGGCCAGGGCATCAAAACCATCTTCCGCCAGCATCACTTCGTGCCCGCCCTGCTTGAGAAAAATCTCGGCGCTACGCCGGATGGTGTTGCTGTCATCAATCACCAGAATTTTGAAAGTCGATTCCGTCGTATTCACAAGACACCGCTCCTGACCGAACATTTAAAATGAGTCACGATGCGCATGATGAAAGGCGAAGCTTTCAAATTTGCACCATGTCGAAATCGTCTTGGCGGGCGCCACAAATCAGACACGAGCATGTTTTGGTCTTGCTCACCGCTTCAGGGCCTTCTCATAGAATGTATTCTTGAATAAAGGCGCCCTTCGCGATTTACGCGCTGTACGCCACAACCTACTATATTCTGCCTGAATAAGAACACAGGCCTGCGCATGCCAGCACCCACGGTTTCCCCTATCACCGACGAGCCAACCCCCTCGGCACAGCCCGCCTGTGTGCTGGTCTTCAACGCCAATGACCCGAGTGGTGCTGGCGGTCTGGCGGCCGACATCACCGCCATTGCCTCGGTCGGCGCACACGCCCTGCCCATCCTGACCGGGGCCTACGCCCGCGATACCGCCGAAATCTTTGATCACTTTGCCTTCGATGACGAAGCGGTCAGCGAGCAGGCACGCGCCGTGCTGGAGGATATGCCGGTTCAGGTCATCAAGCTGGGCTTTGTCGGCACCCCGGACAACCTCGGCGTCGTCGCCGGCATTGCCGCCGACTATGCCGACACCCCCCTGATCGCCTACATGCCCGACCTGTCCTGGTGGGCTGAGCACCAGATCGAGCAGTACCTGGACGCCTTTCAGGACATGATCCTGCCCCAGACCACGGTGCTGGTGGGCAACCACAGCACCCTGTGGCGCTGGCTGCTGCCCGACGTCAGTACGGCGCAGCCGCCCAGCGCCCGTGATCTGGCCCGCGCCGCGAACGCCTTTGGCGTCCCCTACACGCTGGTGACCGGCATGCCTCTGCCCGAGCAGTTCATTGAAAACGTGCTGGCCTCCCCGCAGGCGGTGCTGGCCCATGAAAAATTCGAACGCTTTGAAGGCACTTTCCTGGGTGCTGGCGACACCCTGTCGGCCGCCTTCGCCGCCCTGCTGGCCAGTGGTGACGAGTTGACCGAAGCCTTCACCGAGGCCCTCAGCTACCTGGACCGCTGCCTGGAAGGCGGTTTCCGCCCCGGCATGGGACAGGTCGTACCGGATCGGCTCTTTTGGGCCCAAGCTGACGAAGCGCCCGACGACACCCCTGTCAGCGACAGTCTTTCTCCTCCCTTGACCTTTGAACACCCTCCCCATGACACAAAACACTGACCACAACCTCGCCCTGTTTGAACGCGCCAAGCGGGTCATTCCCGGCGGCGTCAACTCGCCCGTGCGCGCCTTCAAGGCCGTCGGCGGCACGCCGCGCTTTGTCAAGCGCGCCCAGGGCGCCTACTTCTGGGATGCCAACGACCAGCGCTACATCGACTACATCGGCTCCTGGGGCCCCATGATCCTGGGCCACGGCCACCCCGCCGTGCTGCAGGCCGTACAAGCTGCCGCGCTGGAAGGTTTTTCGTTTGGTGCCCCGACCGAGCGCGAAGTGGAGCTGGCCGAAGAAATCTTGAAACTGATGCCCTCCATGGACATGGTGCGTCTGGTCAGCTCCGGCACCGAAGCCGCCATGAGCGCCATCCGCCTGGCCCGTGGCGCCACCGGCCGCAACAAAATCATCAAGTTTGAAGGCTGCTACCACGGCCACGCCGATGCCCTGCTGGTCAAGGCCGGCTCCGGCCTGGCCACTTTCGGCAATGCCACCAGCGCCGGTGTGCCCGCCGAAGTGGTGCAGCACACCGTGGTGCTGGAGTACAACCACATCGGCCAACTGGAAGAAGCCTTTGCCCTGCATGGCGACAGCATCGCCTGCCTGATGATCGAACCCATCGCCGGCAACATGAACTTTGTGCGCGCCTCGGTGCCCTTCGTCAAGCGCTGCCGCGAGCTGTGCAGCCAGTACGGCACCCTGCTCATTTTTGACGAAGTGATGAACGGTTTCCGCGTCGCGCTGGGTGGCGCCCAGAGCGTCTATGCGCGCGACATCCCCGGCTTCGAGCCCGACATCACCGTCATGGGCAAGGTCATCGGTGGCGGCATGCCGCTGGCGGCTTTTGGCGGCAAGCGCGCCGTCATGGAGCACCTGGCCCCGATTGGCACGGTGTACCAGGCCGGCACGCTGTCGGGCAACCCGGTCGCCACGGCCTGTGGCCTGACCACCTTGCGTGAAATCCAGAAACCCGGTTTCTTTGAAGACTTGTCGCGCAAAACCCGTTTGCTGGTCGACGGACTGACCCAGGCCGCGCACCAGGAAGGCGTGTCCTTCTGCGGCGACAGCGAAGGCGGCATGTTCGGCTTCTTCCTGTTTGATGAGTTGCCCCAAAACTACGCCAAGGTCATGACCACCGACAGCGCCCGCTTCAACCAGCTGTTCCACGGCCTGCTTGACCGCGGCGTGTACATCGCCCCGGCCTTGTACGAAGCCGGTTTTGTCAGCGCCACCCACACCGACGACGACATCGCCGCCACCGTGGCCGCCGCCCGGGAAGTATTCAAGCTGCTCTCAAAATAATAGCTGCAGGCCCTTGTTCTACGGGGGCCTGAGCCACTTTCACCATAAATCACTTCGATCCGACCATGAAATCACGAACTTTCCTTGCCACCCTCGCCTGCGGCGGCCTGTGGCTGGCGCTGCAGTCCAGCGCCCTCGCGGCAGCCCCGTCCATCACGCTGGAAGAAACGCGCACCGCCCTGGAAAAATCATCCGCCGTGGTGGTGGATGTGCGCGAGCCCAGCGAACAAGCGGCGGGTGTGGCCAAAGGTGCCCTGCTGATCCCGATGGGCCAGGTTGAAAATCGTCTGCCTGACATCACCAAATCGAAAACGCAGCCCATCATCCTGATCTGCGCCACGCAAAACCGCTCGGCCAAACTGGCGGAGAAATTGCAGGCGGCTGGGTACAGCAACATCAGCTACGTACAAGGCGGCATGAGCCAGTGGTCGGCCCGTGGCTGGCCGCTGGTGAAACCCTGAACTTGACTGGCGCATAACGCCAGCCATCCTCAGCGGCTCAAGCCCAGCGCCCTGGCTGGTGCCGCATCCATTTTGAACACGCTGACCACCTGCGCCAGATTGTGGGCCTGGTCTTGCAGGGATTGCGCGGACGCTGCGGCCTGCTCGACCAGCGCGGCATTTTGTTGCGTAACCCCATCCATTTCAGTGATGGCCTGGTTGATCAGCTCGATGCCGGCGGTTTGTTCCTGGCTCGCAGCGGCGATCTCGGAGATGATCTCCGTCACGCGCCGCACACTGTCCACCACCTCGGTCATGGTGACCCCGGCCTGATCGACCAGCACATTGCCCTGTTCCACCCGCTCGACACTGGCGCCGATCAGGCTCTTGATTTCCCTGGCGGCTTCGGCCGAACGGCCCGCCAGTGAACGCACTTCACTCGCCACCACCGCAAAACCCCGACCCTGCTCGCCGGCACGGGCTGCTTCCACCGCCGCGTTCAGCGCCAGGATGTTGGTCTGAAAGGCGATGCCATCAATCACGCTGATGATGTCAAAAATGCGTTTCGAGCTGTCGTTGATGTGCTTCATGGTGTCTACCACCTGGGCCACCACCGCGCCGCCTCTTAGCGCCACGTCAGAGGCCGATGCGGCCAGCTGATTGGCCTGGTGTGCGTTGTCAGCGTTTTGCTTGACGGTGGAGGTCAATTCCTCCAGCGAAGCGGCGGTTTGCTCCAGCGCGCTGGCCTGGTGCTCGGTACGCGCCGACAGGTCGAGGTTGCCCGAGGCAATCTGGCCGGACGTGGCGGCAATGGTGTCGGTGCTGGCACGGACTTCGCTCACGATTTGCACCAGGCCGCCATTCATGGCGTTCAACGCCCGCAGCAATTGCCCGGTTTCATCGTTCGCCGTGACCCGGCTATGGCTGGTCAGGTTGCCAGCCGCCACACGTTTGGCAATCTCCAGCGCCTCGTGCATCGGGCCCACAATGCTGCGCGTGATCAGCTGCGACAGGACGACACCCACCGCCACCGCCATCAGGCCAATCGTGGACAGCAAATACATCAACTGCTGGCCCGAACGCTCGGCCCCCGCCAGCAGTTCACTTTCTTCTGTTTTTTGCAGGTCGACCAGCTTGTTGAGTTCAACCAGCACTTGCCGGTAAATCGGATCAATGCGGGTCGAGATCAGCTGGGCAACGGCATCCGGATTGAAGGCCAGCGCCTGCGAAACGGCGTCAGAGGTCGGCCCCTCCAGCTCTTTGTCGAGCCGCGCCAAGTTGGAAAAAATCTGCTTGCCGGCGTCGGAAACGCCCAGGGCCAGCAACTTATCGCGCGCGGCGGTGAAATTCTGGCGCTGCAGCTTGAGCTGGGCCTCCTCCTTGTTCATGGCGCCGGTGTCGGTGTGCAGGCCGATACTGCGGATCGCCACCACGCCTTCCAGCTGTGCGCTTTTCATGACGGTGGTCAGTTCAACCTTGGCGTTGGCCGCCTTGAGGCCCGCAAACAACGCTTCCCGGTTCTTGATTCCGATCAGGTTGTCGGTGACCAGCACCGCGACCAGCAGCGCCAGGATGGCACCAAAACCAAGGCGCAAACGGGCACCGATATGAAAGCTACTCAAGCTCAGCATGGGGTATTTCCTGACTCAAACTGGGTGAGCGGGCGCCAACAGCGCCCGCAATGCGGCGCATAGCCCACGCGGGCATGCGCCTTGGCAAGATAGGCTGACGCTTACTTGTAAATACCAACACCAATCAGGACATCGTCCACTTTTTCAACATAGGTCGACTTCGACTCCACCGCCTTGGTGATGTTGTTGGGCCATTTGTAATCCACCCAGCCTTTGCCCTTGCCTTTGGCCACTTCAATGAAGCTTTTGACAATGTAGACGCCATTGGCATCCTTGATTTCGAGCAAATTCTTGCCGACCAGCTTGGGGTTGGCGCCATGCGCCTTGTTCATGCCTTCCATGTCATACACCATCACATACAGATCGCCTTTGACGAATTGGCCCGTGGGGTTGCTGAATTCAGCAAACGCTTTTTCCTTGCCATTCGCCTTCACGAACTCGACGCCCTTTTTCACCATGGCGGTGGCCTCCTCCGCCGTCCCCTTTTCAGAGCCAAACGCGGCCGTGCCGATGACCAGGGCACACAGGCCGAATGCGATTTTTTTCAGTAGATTTTTCATGTAACGCCTCTATTCCGTAGTGATGTTGATTGCGCTGCGGCCCCTCCAGGCCCCACGCCAGCCATCATGGCTTACACCAATGTTACATAGAAATATTACAAATAGTTGACGAACTTTCGTTTTTACAACAATTGAGCACGCCACGTCAGACTTGCAAATCACCCAGGTGAATCGCTCATTATTGCTACTAATTTGATAGTAACCTACGCATATACCACGAGGGCTAGAGCCCGATTAGACATAAAAAAAGCGGCCGAGGCCGCTTTTTTTATGTCAGCACCGATACCCCGGTGCCGTGCCGATCAATGGCGGAAGTGGCGCACGCCGCTGAACACCATCGCCACGCCGCGCTCGTCGGCGGCGTCAATCACTTCCTGGTCACGCATCGAGCCACCGGGCTGGATGACGCAGGTCGCACCCGCATCCACCACCACATCCAGACCGTCGCGGAACGGGAAGAAGGCATCGCTGGCGACGGCCGTGCCGCTGAGCGACAGCTTGGCGTGCTGTGCCTTGATGCTGGCAATGCGGGCCGAATCCAGACGACTCATCTGACCGGCACCCACGCCCATGGTCATGCCGTCTTTGCAGAACACAATGGCATTGCTCTTGACGAACTTGGCCACGTTCCAGGCAAACAGCAGGTCTTGCAGCTGCTGGGCGGTCGGCTGGGTCTTGGTCACGACTTTGAGGTCGGCCAGGGTCAGTTCGTGGTTGTCGGCGGTCTGCATCAACAGGCCGGAGCTGATGCGCTTGATGTCCATGGCGTTGCGACCCAGGCTGCCGTCAACGGGCAGGCTGATCTTCAGGATACGCACATTGACCTTGCTTTTGAAGACTTCCAGCGCTTCCGGGGTGTAGTCCGGCGCCATCAGCACTTCAACAAACTGCTTGGAGACTTGCAGTGCGGCCTGCTCGTCGAGCGTGCGGTTGAAGGCAATGATGCCGCCAAACGCGGAGGTCGGGTCGGTCTGGAACGCCTTGCTGTAGGCTTCCAGCGCATCAGCGCCCACAGCCACGCCGCAGGGGTTGGCGTGCTTGACGATGACGCAGGCGGCTTCCTTGGCGGCGTCAAAGCTCTTGACGCATTCCCACGCGGCATCGGCGTCGGCAATGTTGTTGAAGCTCAATTCCTTGCCCTGCACCTGTTGCGCAGTGACCAGCGAACCGGCAGCGGGGTGCAGGTCGCGGTAGAAAGCAGCTTGCTGGTGCGGGTTTTCGCCGTAGCGCAGGTCTTGCAGCTTGATGAACTGGCTGTTGGCCTGGGCCGGGAACAGCTGGCGTGCGGGCGTGCTGTTGCCTTCTTCAAAGTTGATCGACGACAGGTAGTCGCTGATGGCGCCGTCGTACTGGCTGATGCGGTTGAACGCGGCCACCGACAGGGCGAACTTGGTCTTGAGCGTGAGGCCACCGTCTTTCAACTCGGCCAGCACTTGGGCGTATTGGGATGCGTCGGTCAGCACCGCCACATCTTTCCAGTTTTTGGCCGCGCTGCGCACCATGGCCGGGCCGCCGATGTCGATGTTCTCGATCGCGTCTTCCAGCGAGCAATCTTCCTTAGCAACGGTAGCCTGGAAGGGATACAGATTCACCACCACCATATCGATGGTCGGAATGTCGTGCTCGGCCAGCTTGGCCATGTGCTCAGGGAAATCGCGGCGCGCCAGAATCCCGCCGTTCACTTTCGGGTGCAGGGTCTTCACGCGGCCATCAAGCATCTCCGGGAAGCCGGTGTAGTCGGCCACTTCGGTCACGGCCACGCCGTTATCGGCCAGCAGTTTGGCGGTGCCGCCGGTCGACAGGATGTTGACGCCCATGGCGGCCAACGCGCGCGCGAAGTCGAGCACGCCGGTTTTGTCGGAGACGGAGATGAGAGCTTGTTTGATCATGGCAGTGGCTAGGTGGTTGAGTATTCTG
>OFRD01000407.1_pt1 | contig 16431 bp, 15 predicted proteins | sample 1543041 | NCBI WGS metagenome assembly OFRD01 (sample SAMN07774234, study PRJEB24372) | wastewater metagenome | isolation source: Exp Tend CN 100WW | collected 2016-02
GCGGTCGGGGGACAGTGAAGGCGGTCGAAGCGGTGCCGTCAGCCCCTGCGCGGCAAGCGCCCCAGAAATACGATCGCTCAGGAAATCGGCGTAGCTTGCGTCATCGAGATGCTGGAGCTGGCACCCACCGCACAGCGGAAAGTGGCGGCATGGCGGCGTCTGGTGGCGCGGCCCCGGAATCACGAGATTGTCGGGCGTCAGCGTATCGCCCGGCGCGGCAAAGGCAGCGTGCCGACCATCGGCGGTCACACCATCGCCCCGCGCCGCCACACGCACAATCACATCGCTCACAACGCCGCCCTTATTACCGATATTTCACGCGCCAAGTCGTCCGCCAGAAACGCCCCGCCCAACCGCCGCGCGGCCGCGCCGTGCATCCACACCGCTGCCGCCGCGCGCGCTGGCGTCCCCAGCGGCGAATCGCTTGCCGCCAACGCGGCGACCGCCCCCGCCAGCACGTCACCCGTGCCTGCGGTCGAAAGCCAGGACGAGCCATGCGGAGCCACCACAACGCTGCCATCAGGGTCAGCGATGACCGTGTCCGCCCCCTTGAACACCACCACCGCCCCCGATGAGGCTGCGGCGGACCGTGCCGCCTCGACCTTGCTGCCGCTCCACGCGCCGAACGCCGCAACAAATTCGCCGCCATGCGGGGTCAGGATCGTCGGCGCTTTCCGATCATGAAAGGTCCGTCCGTCCAGCAAATGCAGCGCATCGCCATCGATCACCAGCGGGCGATCGCTCGCCAGCGCCACTGCGAGCTTGGATCGCGCCGCATCGTCGCGCCCGAGACCGGGGCCGATCAGGATCGCCCCGATCCGCGCGTCCGCAAGCGCGTCCGGTGCCCAGGCTCGACGCACCAGCGCGTGCGGCGTGTTGGCCGGCAGCGTGTCCGACAGCAACAGCACATAGCCCGCCCCGGCCCGCATCGCCGCCTCCGAAGCGAGCGCGGCGGCTCCGGGCATGATCCCGCCGACCACCGCCACCATCCCGCGCGTATATTTGGTGCTGTCGCTGCCGGGCGCTCGCAGCGTGGGGCGATCGATCACCGTCGCGCGCGCAGCGCTGCGTGTCTCCAGGCCGATCTCCACCAACCGCACGGTTCCACAAGTTTCAGCAGATGCAGCAAGCACATGCACGGGTTTCAACGCACCCAGTGCGAGCGTGATATCGAAGCGGCTGACAGTATCGATCAGCGCCTCGCCCGTGTCGGTGGCGAGGCCGGTCGGCACATCGACCGTGATCGAAAGCCGCGCCGCCTGCACCAGCGCAGCCAGCGGTGCCGCAATGGCATCGTCGACCCGCCGCGACAGCCCCGTCCCGAAAATGGCATCGAGCACAACCGGCGCAGGCGCGGCGTCGCCAAGCGCTTCAACCGCCCCATCCCAGCCGCCGCGTGCCTGAATGGCGGCCTCGCTCGTCGGAGCGCCCGTCGCCGCCACGCGTACCGCGACCCCGTTCGCACGCAAAATCCGCGCCGCGACATAGCCGTCGCCGCCATTATTGCCCGGTCCGCACAGCACCAGCACCGGCGCGCTCCCCGCCAGCCGCCGCACCGCCTCGGCCACGCCCGCCCCGGCGTGCTCCATCAGCGCGGTGACGCTGGTTCCCGCATCGATCGCGCGCTGTTCGGCCGCGCGCATCTCAACTGCGGTCAAAATCGGCTGACCATCGATCGGGATCATGAGGCGCGCGCCGCCTTGCCCTTGACCGTGGCCGGAAGACGATAGCGGTCACCGCCCAAGGCAACCTCGATCTCGCCATTGGCGATAATCGTCACCACGGCGGTTTCCGCACCGTCTGCAGCGATAACACCACGTCCGTCCTTGGTCACCAACAGGCGGTGGAACGCCCCGTCCGGGTGGCGCACGGTCAGCACCAGCCCGGCATCGGTTTCGCTTCGGTCGACCGTGCAGGTCCGCGCGAAATCGGCGGAACCGCGCTCCGCGCAGACGATGTTCCCGCTATCGTCGCGCGCCTGGCGCTGCTCCGCCTCGATCTTGGCGAGTGTGGCGTGGTCGGTGCGTTGCTCGCCGCACGCGGCGAGCGAAAAGGCCAGCAATATTAGACTAGATATCCGCGTAGACATGAGTTTCGGCGCTGGCTCCCGGGTGCGTGACCGCGCCCTTATAGGCAGGCCCGACCGTCTGGGAATAGCGCCACAGCGCGCCCGCCTGGTAATCATTGACGCGCGGCACCCATGCCGCCTTGCGGGCCGCCAGCGTTTGCGGATCGACGTCAAGGTCGATCGTGCCCGCTTCGGCATCGATGCGGATGATGTCACCGTCCTCGACCAGCCCGATCGGCCCGCCCTCGGCGGCTTCCGGCCCGACATGGCCGATGCAGAAGCCGCGCGTGCCGCCCGAGAAGCGCCCGTCGGTGATCAACGCGACCTTTTCCCCCAGCCCAAGACCGTAAAGCGCGGCGGTGGTCGACAGCATCTCGCGCATGCCCGGCCCGCCCTTGGGGCCTTCATAGCGGATGATGATGACTTCGCCCTCGTTGATCTGGCGCGCCTCGACCGCAGCGAAACACTCTTCCTCGCAATCGAACACGCGGGCCGGGCCGGTGAACTGCAACCGGTGCATCCCCGCGACCTTCACGATCGCGCCATCGGGCGCGAGCGTGCCGCGCAAACCGACCACGCCGCCGGTCGCCGATAGCGGTGCCTTGACGTCGTAAATGACCTTCTGGTCGGGGTTCCAGGTGACCTGATCGATGTTTTCGCCGAGCGTCTTGCCCGTCACGGTCAGGCAATTGCCGTCGAGGAAGCCGCCTTCGAGCATCGTCTTCATCAGCATGTAGACGCCGCCCGCCTCATACATGTCCTTGGCGACATACTTACCGCCGGGCTTGAGATCGGCGATATAAGGCGTTGATTTAAAGGCCTCCGCCACGTCAAACAGATCGAACTCGATGCCCGCTTCATTGGCCATCGCAGGCAAATGCAAGGCGGCGTTGGTCGATCCGCCGGTCGCCGCGACAACGCGCGCTGCGTTGATGAAGGCTTCGCGCGTGCAGATGTCGCGCGGGCGGATGTTGCGCGCGATCAGTTCCATCACCTGCTCGCCCGCTGCGATCGCAATCTCGTCGCGGCCGCGATAGGGGGCGGGCATCATGTTCGAATTGGGCAGCGAGAGGCCGATCGCCTCGCCCACACAAGCCATTGTGTTGGCAGTGAATTGACCGCCGCACGCGCCGTGCCCGGGGCACGCGACCTTTTCGAGCTCGATCAGTTCCTGCAGCGGACAGCCGCCCGCCGCATATTGGCCGACCGCCTCGAACACATCGACGACGGTGACGTCGCGATCATGGAAGCGACCGGGCAGGATCGATCCGCCATAGACGAAGATGCTCGGCACGTTGAGGCGCAGCATCGCCATCATCATGCCCGGCAGCGACTTGTCGCACCCGGCAAAGCCGACGAGCGCGTCGTAGCAATGGCCGCGCACGCTGAGCTCGACCGAATCGGCGATCACTTCGCGGCTGACGAGCGAGGATTTCATCCCCTGATGCCCCATGGCGATGCCATCGGTGACGGTTATGGTGTTGAAACGGCGCGGCATTCCGCCGCCGGTGATGACGCCCGCCTGCGCGGCATCGGCCTGTTCGTCCAGCTTGGTGTTGCACGGCGCGGAGTTGTTTCCAGCCGAGGCGAGCGCGACGAACGGCTTGGCGATGTCCGCCTCGGCGATGCCCATCGCATAATAATAGCTGCGATGGGGTGAGCGTTCTGGCCCAACCGAAACGTGACGGCTGGGAAGCTTGGCTTTGTCGAAGGTGCGAGTCATGGCGAAAGCCTATGTCGCCAAACCCCCGTTCGACGCAAGTCTGTTACGTATTTCGATCAAAATTGGCGTGAGGATCGTGACCCACCGCGCCACGCCGCCCGCGTCCGCGATCAGATCGTTGCGGATTTCGATCGAAAGGCTGGCAATCCCGTTGCCTTCCCCATGCCGGTCGAGCGTCGCGTTGAGCAGGCGGCCCGAATAGGGTTCATTGTCGCCGGTGACCAGGCCCTGCGCCCTCAGCAGCGGCAGCGCGATCTCGGCGGCGCGACGGTCGTTGTTCGACAGGATACCGATTTCCCAGGGACGAACCGCGCCGCTCCCGCTTTCGAGCTGTGGCGTGAAGCTATGGATCGCCGCAAGCAGAACCGGTCGCCGCGCCGCGATCGCGGCGTCGATGGCCTCGTGATAAGGCACATAAAAGCGAGCGATGCGGTCGTCGCGCTCGGCGATGGCATTGCCGGGAATGGCGTGGCCATCGCTGGTGCCGGGGATCAAGCCCGGAGAATCGAGCGGGCGGTTGAGGTCGATCACCAGACGCGACACGCTGGCAAGGATGGCCGGTGCATCGAGCGCTTCCGCCAACGCTTCGGTCAGCGCGGCGCTGCCAAGATCGATCGCAATGTGTTTGTCGAGCAAGTCGGGCGCGATGCCGAGCTCGACCCCGACAGGCACCGCGTTCGACGCGTGATCGCAGATCAGCAGAATGTCGCCCGTGGTTGCGGGCAGGATGCGCGGGCCGGTCATGCCAGCGAGGGGACGGCGCGGTTGCCCGCGCCGTCCCGCTGCATGGATGGCGCGCGGGGGGACCGTGGACCATCAACGGGCGCTCCGCTGGGGGCGGCGGACCCGTTCGACCCGACCGCTGCAAGGCCAGTGCCAAGCGCGCATTTCCGCCGTTGCTGCACAGCGCGCTGCATCGTCTGTCCCGAAATGGAGCGCGAGAGTGTCATACGAGTCGCGTTTCGAGACACCACCACCCCGGCTGGGCGGCACGAATGCGCGTCGCGGCGGCGGCGCGCTCCGCCTCATCCGTATAGAGGGCAAAGCAGGTCGCGCCTGATCCCGACATCCGCGCCAGCACTGGATTGCCCTCGCCAAGCGCGTCCAGCACTGCATCGATTTCGGGCGCAAGTGCGCGCGCCGGTGCCTCCAGGTCATTGCGCCCTTCGAGCGCCATCGCCAACACGTCCCCGGTCGGCAATGCGCCGCGATCGACGCCATCCCACGCCTTGAACACCGCCGCCGTCGATACGGCGACGCCGGGGTTCACCAGCAACGTCGGCATATCCGCCAGCCCGGCAAGCGCTTCCAGCCGCTCGCCGCGCCCCTGCCCCATCGCGGTGCGCCCAAGCAGGCAGGCCGGCACGTCCGAACCAAGCGCCGCCGCAATCTCGAACAGGCGCGGGTCGTCAGTCGCGACATCGTGCGCCCGCGCCAGCGCGCGCAAGGCGGCCGCCGCATCGGCGGAGCCGCCGCCAATGCCGGAGGCGACCGGCAAATGCTTGTCGAGCGTGAAGGCCCCGCCCACGGGCACGCCGAAGCGATCAGCAAAGGCGCGCGCGGCGCGGGTGACGAGATTGTCGCCCTCGCCCGACAGGCCATGCGCGAACGGGCCGGTGATGGTCAGCGAGAGCGGCCCCGGCTCCAGCGTAACGGTGTCGCCATCCGCGACAAAGGCGAACAGCGTTTCCAGCTCATGATAGCCATCGGCGCGGCGCGCGCGGACGTGCAGTGCGAGGTTGATCTTGGCGGGGGCGTTTTCGGTGATCATCGGCGGCAGCCCCTAGAACAAGATCGCACCGGTTGAAAACAGCGATGCGCACCTTCGCCGGGGAAGCGCCCATCACATGTTCGGATAATTCGGCCCGCCCCCGCCCTCCGGCACCACCCAGTTGATGTTCTGCGTCGGGTCCTTGATGTCGCAGGTCTTGCAGTGGACGCAATTCTGCGCGTTGATCACGAACTTCGGGTTGCCCTCGTCCTGCCCGACGATTTCATACACGCCCGCCGGGCAATAACGTTGCGCCGGTTCGTCATACATTGGCAGGTCATATTCGACCGGGATGTTCGGGTCCTTCAGCGTCAGATGGACGGGCTGGTCCTCCTCATGATTGGTGTTCGAGATGAACACCGAGGAGAGACGATCGAAGGTCAGCACACCGTCGGGCTTGGGATAGGCGATCGGCTTGACCTGATCCTTGCGCCACAGGCTTTCGTTGTTGGGGTGGTGCTTCATCGTGAAGGGCATCTTCACGCCGATATATTCGGCCCACATCGTCACGTTCGCCAGCGCCGAGCCGATCAGCTCGCCGAACTTTTCGACCAGCGGCACGACGTTGCGGACGATCGACAGCTCCTTCTTGACCCAGCTCGCCTCGAACGCCTCCGGATATGCCGCCAGCTCATCGTGCTGGCGCTGCGACACGATCGCATCGACCGCAGCCTCTGCCGCCATCATGCCGCTCTTCATCGCGGTGTGCGTGCCCTTGATGCGCGGCACGTTGAGGAAACCGGCCGAACAGCCGATCAGCGCCCCGCCGGGGAAGACCAGCTTGGGGATCGACTGCAAGCCGCCATCGCTGATCGCGCGCGCGCCGTAGGACACGCGTTTGGCACCCTTGAGGATCTCGGCGATCTTCGGGTGGGTCTTCCAGCGCTGCATTTCCTGGAAGGGCGAGAGATAGGGGTTGGAATAGCTAAGCCAGGTGACGAAACCGAGCGCGACCTGCCCATTAGCCTGATGATACAGGAAGCCGCCGCCATTGGAGCCCTCGGTCTCATTGAGCGGCCAGCCCTGGGTGTGGATCACGCGGCCGGGCACATGGTTTTCGGGCGCGATGTCCCACAATTCCTTGATGCCGATGCCGTAGACCTGCGGCTGGCTGTCCTTCGCCAGATCGAAGGTCCGGATGATCTGCTTGGACAGATGGCCGCGCACGCCCTCCCCGAAGAAGGTGTATTTGGCGTGGATTTCGAGGCCCGGCGTATAATCGGGCTTGTGCGTGCCATCGCGCGCCACGCCCATATCGCCGGTGGCGACGCCCTTTACCGAGCCATCGTCATTGTAGAGAATCTCGGCGGCGGCAAAGCCCGGGAAAATCTCGACGCCCAGTTCCTCGGCCTGGGTCGCCAGCCAGCGGCACAGATTGCCCAAGCTGCCGGTGTAGGTGCCCTTATTGTGCATGAAGGGCGGCGTGAGGAAATGCGGCACCGCGACCTTGCCGGTCTTGGACAGCATCCAATGCTGGTTGTCGGTGACGGGCACCTCGGCAAGCGGGCAGCCCTTTTCGCGCCAATCGGGGATCAGCTCATCGAGCGAGCGCGGATCGATGACCGCGCCCGACAAAATGTGCGCGCCGACTTCGGAGCCTTTTTCAAGGATGCAGACCGACAAGTCCGCGCCCTTTTCGGCCGCAACCTGTTTCAGCCGGATCGCCGCCGACAGGCCGGCAGGCCCCGCCCCGACGATCACGACGTCATAGGGCATGGATTCGCGGTGGTTTTCGGCCCCAGTTTCTTGGCTGCTCACATCTCGTCTCCATCGCGGACGCCACCTGCGCATTCTCGTCGCGCGCGCGGCACGTCCTGTCCATCTCCGCGTGCCAGCGAATTGACCTTCACGTCAACATAGGAGTCTAAAGGAACGCATGGGGGCTGACCAGAATATCGATTGGCGTTTGGCGGCGGCGAGCGCGCTGGAATGGTGGCGCGATGTCGGCATCGACACGCTGGTCGACGAGGACGCGCGCGACTGGACCGCCACCCCGCTTGCACCGGTCGAAACCCAGCCACAGCGCCCGGCCCCGCGCGCCGTAGCGGCACCGGTCGTCGTGCCGCTACCGGTCACGCTCGATGCGTTCCTCGCGTGGCGCACTGGTCCCGATGCGCCGGAAGCAGCGTGGCGCGGCGATCCGATCGCGGCATCGGGCAATCCCGCCGCAGACATCATGATTTTGGTGGATGTGCCCGATCGCGACGATAGCGATACCGGCGTGCTGCTGAGTGGCACGGTCGGGCGGTTGTTCGACCGGATGCTGGCCGCGATCGGGCGGGATCGCGAATCGGTGTACCTTGCGCCAATGTGCTCGGTGCGCCCGATGGCGGGCCGAATCGCGCCGGAAATCGAGGCGCGGCTGGTCGAGATTGCGCGCCATCATGTCGCGCTGGTCGCCCCGAAACGGGTACTCCTATTAGGGAATGCGCCCAGTCGTGGATTTACCGGGATGGACGTCGCGCGTGCCCGCGGTAGTTTGCAGGCAATTAACCTCGAAGGTGGCATGGGTGGGACCACGGTTGATGTGGTGGCCAGTTTCCATCCGCGACTCTTGCTGGAACGGCCCGCCGAAAAGGCGCGCGCGTGGAAGGATTTGCAGATGCTGATCGCAGGATTGGACGCATGAGCGCTAGACTGGCTGTCGTCGCCACCTTGGCGCTCGCCGTTCCCGGTGTCGCACATGCGGCGGGGGAGCCGCCGGCCTCGATCGAAACCGCCAGTCCGCGCGGCGTTATTCCCGCACAGCTCGATGTCGAGCAGCGCGAGGGTTATCGCGCGGTCTTCGCCAGCATCCGCAGCCAGAGATGGCAGGACGCCCAGCTTCAGCTCGCCGCGCTCAAGCCCGGCCCGCTCCACGCGATCGCGCAGGCGGAATTGCTGACCGCCAAGGGTTCGCCCAAGGCCGATCTCGACCCGTTGATGAAGCTGCTCGCCAGTGCGCCCGAACTGCCCCAGGCCAAGCAGATCCTGACGATGGCCGCGTCGCGCGGGGGTGTCGGGTTGCCGCCGCTGCCCGAGGCACGCGCGCTCACCTGGATCGACGGCGCGCCCGCCCGCAAGCGCGCGAAGAGCTTCGGCAAAGGCGATCTGCTCGCGGTCGAACTCGCGCTGAAGATGCAGCCGATGATCAAGGAAGATCGCGGGGCGGATGCGCAGGCGCTGCTCGAGGCGACGCCGGGGCTTTCCAGCGACCTGCAGACCGAATGGCAGCGCAAGATCGCCTGGATGTATTTCCTGGCGGGTGACGACAGCAATGCCCGCGCGATGGCGCAGAAGGCCGCCGCCGGATATGGCGATTTCGCGGTCGAGGGCCAGTGGGTCGGGGCGCTGGCGGCATGGCGGCAGCATGATTGCGCCGCCGCTGGCACGCTGTTCGAGGGCGTTGCCGCGCGCGCCAGCGATGTCGACCTGCGCGCGGCGGCACTCTATTGGGCGGCGCGCGCCGACATGCAGTGCGCGCGGCCCGATCGCGTCGAGAACCGGCTGAAGAACGCGGCGCAATATCGCGAGACGTTTTACGGGCTGCTGGCACGCCAGGCGCTCGGCATTCGCGAAACCGCCGCGCACCCGATGGCGGCCGTGGTCGCGAGCGACTGGCAGACGCTTGGTCGCCGCCCCAATGTGCGCGTTGCGGCGGCCTTGGTCGAGATTGGCGAAAACGGGTTGGCCGACAGTGTCATCCGGCAACAAGCGCGGATCGGCGACCCCGCCGAATATCCCGCTTTGGTCCGCCTTACGACGGCACTCGATCTTCCCGCCACGTTGATCTGGCTGTCGCACAATGGCCCGGTCGGCGCGACGCCGCCAGTCGAGGCGCGCTTCCCCGCGCCCAATTGGGCACCCGATGGCGGCTGGCGCGTCGACAAGGCGCTGGTGTTTGCGCACACGCTGCAGGAATCGCGCTTCCGCACCGATGTGGTCAGCCCGGCCGGGGCTTACGGCCTGATGCAGGTCCGCCCTGGTGCCGCGACCGACATTGCGCGCAAGCAGGGCCGCAATTTCGACCGCAGCGCCCTCTCCCGCCCCGGCACCAATTTCGAGGTGGGCCAAAGCTATCTCGAGCAATTGCGCGACCAGCATTGCACCGACGGTCTGCTGCCCAAGGTGATTGCGGCATATAACGCCGGGCCTGGGCCGGTCGAGGCGTGGAACGCGCAGGCCCGCGACGGCGGCGATCCGTTGCTCTACATCGAATCGATCCCGTTCTGGGAGACGCGCGGCTACGTCACCACGGTGCTGCGCAATTATTGGGTCTATGAGACGCAGACCGGCAAGACCGCCTCGGTCAGCCGTGCCGCTTTGTCGCAGGGCCTGTGGCCGCGCTTCCCCGGCCTGCCGGGGGCAGCAGCGGTTCGCCTGACATCGAGCGCGTCCTCGGGCCGCACGATGGCGAGCACCACGGCGACCAGCCCCTCGAGACAAGCGATCGCCCGTGCCGATTGACGAAAGCCTGACCTTCCAGCCCGTCCGCATTGCCGTCCTTACCGTCTCCGACACGCGCGGCCTTGCCGAGGATCGTTCGGGCGACACTTTGGTCGCGCGGCTGGAGGGTGCCGGACATGTGCTGGCCGCGCGCGAGATTGTGCGCGACGATGCCGACCTCATCGTCGGCACACTGCACCGCTGGATCGACGATCCGCAGATTGACTGCATCATCACCACCGGCGGCACAGGCGTGACCGGGCGCGACGTAACGCCCGAAGCAATCGAACGCGTTGCCGACAAGATGATCCCGGGCTTTGGCGAACTGTTCCGCTGGCTCAGTTTCCAGACGATCGGCACCTCCACGGTGCAATCGCGCGCCTGCGCCTGCGTGACGCGCGGCACCTATATCTTCGCGCTGCCCGGCTCCACGGGCGCGGTGAAGGACGGGTGGGATGGCATCCTGGCGAGCCAGCTCGACAGCCGCCACCGCCCCTGCAACTTCGTCGAACTGATGCCGCGTTTGCGCGAGCGCTAAGCCCGGTAAGGGGCGCGATGATCCGCTACTTCTTCGCCGCCGCGCGCTTTTCATCGAGGAATTTGGTCAGGTCGGCATCCATCGTCTGATACCAATCGACGATGTCGGCGAAATTGGCGAAGGTGGTCTTGCCGACGGCGGAGAAATCCATCCACTCATCGAGCGTGCCCTCCTTGGTGACCACGATCTTCAAAAAGCGCTTGTCGCGATTCCACTCATTGGCGAGTTCGGGCGTGAACAGCGGCTCGGCCTTGTACCAGCTGGAGAATTGGTAAGAGTTGCAGTCCTTCACCCCGGTGCAGCCGTAAAACTCAATCGTGAAGGACGATCCGTTGGCACCGCTGAGCACATAGGGCTCGCCCGCCTTGTTGGTCTTGAGTTCGGCCTTGTAGCCTGCGTCGTGCAACGCCTGCACCACCACCGGCGGCTGGCGCAGGTCGAGCAAGCGCTCCTTGTTTTCCTCGGCCCGCGCCGCCAGCGGCAGCAATGCCGAGGCCGCGAACAACACCGCCGTCAAACCGCGAAGATACGAACGAATCATGGAAAATCCCCCGGAAATCTTCGTGATGTCTATCACCCAGATCTTGGCGGACAAGCACTTCACCTTGGCTGCATCACCGCCAATTCATGCCCCGCCACATCGCGAAAATGAAACCGCCGCCCGCCGGGGAAGGCGAAGATCGCCAGCGTGATCTCGCCTCCTGCCGCCTGTACCGCCGCTTCCGCCATCTCCAGATCCGCCACCTCGATCACCGGCAGCGGGGCCGCGGTCTGTTCCGCGATATCGCCCTGCAGGCCGATATCCGTGTCCCCGCTCATCGTGGAGGCATAGCTTGGCCCGAAATCGGTGAAATCCCATCCAAAAGCAGCCGCGTAAAAAGCCTTGGCCGCAGCAAGGTCGCCGACCGGCAATTCGAGATAGTTCAGACGCGCCATCGCTGAGTCTCCCCCTGAATGTTCTTGTTACGTTCTCTAGCACCTGCTACGATCTGTCAATGGCCCAAAACCGCCCCCAGCGCGGCGCAACGCTCAATGGTGAAAGCAGCCGCTTCAACTTGCCCGAGCGCGAGGCGGATGGCGACTGGCTTGACGACCGCGACATGCTCGACGGCACCCCACCGCGCCTGCGCACCACCGTGACGGTCGAGCGGCCGCGCACGATCATCAGCCGCAACAGCTCACCCGACGTGCCCTTCGATCGCTCGATCAACCCGTATCGCGGGTGCGAGCATGGCTGCATCTATTGCTTCGCGCGGCCGACCCACGCCTTTCACGACCTTTCGCCGGGGCTCGATTTCGAGAGCAAGCTGTTTGCCAAGCCCGATGCCCCGGCGCTGCTGCGCACGGAATTGTCGAAGCGCGGCTATGTCGCCCAGCCGATCGCGTTCGGCACCAATACCGATCCGTATCAGCCGATCGAGCGCGAGTGGCGGATCACGCGGGGTTGCATCGCGGTGCTGGCCGAGACCAACCACCCGCTGACCATCACCACAAAATCGGACCGGGTAGTGCACGATCTCGACCTGATCGCGCCGATGGCGGCCAAAGGGCTGGTGGCAGTGGCGATTTCGATCACCTCGCTCGACCCCAAGATCGCGATGACGGTCGAACCGCGCGCGCCGACCCCGAAGCGGCGGCTGGCGGCGGTGCGCGCGCTGGTCGCGGCGGGCGTGCCGACGCATGTCTCGATCGCGCCCGTCATCCCCGCGATCACCGATCACGAAATCGAGCATCTGGTCGAGCAAGCGGCGGAGGCGGGCGCGCGCTCGGTCTCGTTCATTCCGGTGCGGCTGCCGTGGGAGGTCGCCCCCTTGTTCAAGGCCTGGCTCGACACGCACTTCCCCGACCGCGCGAGCAAGGTGATGGCGACGATCGCCTCGATCCGGCAGGGCCGCGAAAACGACCCCGGCTTCTTCTCGCGGATGCGCGGCAGTGGCCCCTGGGCGGACTTGCTGCGCACGCGCTTCCTCATCGCGTGCCGCAAGCATGGGATGAACCAGGAGCGGATGGTGTTGCGCACCGACCTGTTCCGGCCACCGCCGGGGCCGCAAGGCGATTTGTTTGGGTGACGCCGGGTGGGCGTCGTCCGCGATCTTTGCTATGCCCGCGCCGGATGCGGGGGCTTCTGACATTTACGGTGCTGGTCGCCGCCGTTCCGGCTTACGGCCAGGTGCTGCCGCGCGCGCCCCAGGGCGGCGATGTCTCGGCGAACATCCGCCTGCGCTACGAAACGATCCGCGATCAGGCGCGCGCGGGCGTACCCGTCGATGAAGCCTCGACCCAGTTGCGCACGATCGTGCGTGCGACATATCGCAGCGGCCCGCTGACGCTGGGCGGGACGCTGTTCGACAGCCGCGCGCTCGATGCTCCGCGCCCAAGCGCGCTGTCGACGAACGAGGTCAATGGCTTCGAGCCGGTGGAGGCGTTTCTCGGGCTCGATCTGGGCGATGCCGCGCGCAAGCGGCTCTACGGGCATGTGACGCTTGGGCGGCAGACCGCCGACCTGCGCTCGCGCCGGTTGATCGCCAATGACGATTACCGCAACACCACCAACGCCTTTACCGGAGCCCGGCTCGATCTGGCCGACGGCGATCGCTGGAATGTGACCGCTTTCTATCTGCTGCCGCAACAACGCTTGCCCGACGATGCCGCCGGATTGCGGACCGGGCGCGTAGTGCTGGATCGAGAGGGGTTCGATACGCGCATCTGGGCCGCGACGGCCGGGCTGCCGCGCCTGTTCGGTCGCGTTGCGGGCGATATCGGCGCGTACCGCTTCGAGGAACGCGACCGCCCGGACCATGCGACGCGCGATCGTCACCTGACGACGCTGACCGCACGGCTGGTCGCCCCCGCCAGCCCGGGCAAAACCGATGGCGAAGTCGAGATCATGCGCCAGACCGGCACGATTGCCGCCAGCCTTGCCCCCACCGCCGCACGCGTGCCGGTGGAGGCATGGTTCGCGCACGCGCGGATCGGCTATCAATGGACCAGGGCATGGACGCCGCGTCTCGCCGTCGAGGGCGATTATGCTTCGGGCGACCGCCGCAACGGCGGCTATGGTCGGTTCGACACGCTGTACGGCATGCGCCGCGCCGATTTTTCCCCAGCGGGGCTGTATAATGCGGTGACGCGCAGCAACCTGATTTCGCTCGGACCCCGGCTGGAGGTGACGCCGTCGCCCCGCGTGGACGCGATGCTGTCGGTCAAGAAACTGTGGCTCGCCTCGGCGCGCGATGCCTTTGCCACCACCAGCGTGGTCGACCCGACCGGGCAATCGGGCCGCGATGCCGGGTGGCAGAGTGATGCCCGCGTGCGGTTCTGGGCGGTGCCCAAGCGCCTCCAGCTTGAGGCCGACGGAGTGTGGCTGGCAAAGGGCCGCTTCCTCGCCAGCGCGCTCAACCGTGCCAGTGACCACGACACGCTATACCTGTCGCTCAACGCGTCGGTATTCTTTTAAGAAGGCGGGCATGAGCCGCATCAAGAACAGCTTCCCCCCGCGCGAGGAACTCGAACGATTGATCGATGCGCACGGGCATTTGACGATCCGCGCAACCCCCAATGCGGGCGCGAACGACATCCGCCTGCCCGCCGATGGAGCGCCCGCTGTGCTCAACGTGCGGACCACCGTGACGCCCGAGGATGGCAAGGCCAATGACGCGATCCTCGCCTTGCTCGCCAAGGCGCTGGGTCGACCGCGATCGGCGCTAACGCTGGTGCGCGGCGCGACCGCGCGCGACAAGGTGGTGCTGGTGACGCGCTAGCGCGGGAGTATTGCCGCGAATCCCCGTTCGCCCTGAGCTTGTCGAAGGGCACCTCTCAAAGTGCAGGACGCGCGTGGGGCGAGCGGGGCTTCGACAAGCTCAGCCCGAACGGAAAGAAGCGGAAGCCTCAGCTTCAGGCCGCCGCCAGCACATGGTCCTTGAACTGTTCGCGCAAGGCAGTTTTGAGCAGCTTGCCGGTCGCAGTGTGCGGCAGCGCCTCGACGAACACGATTTCATCGGGCAACCACCATTTGGCCACATGACGGCCAAGGTGGACCAGAATCTCGTGCGGGGTCACCGCACTGCCGGGCTTGCGCACGACGACCAGCAGCGGGCGTTCGTCCCATTTCGGGTGATACACGCCGATTGCCGCCGCCTCGGCAACGCCGGGGCAGCCGATCGCGGCATTTTCGAGATCGACCGAGGAAATCCACTCGCCACCCGATTTGATGACGTCCTTGGCGCGATCGGTGATCTGCATCGTGCCGTCGCCGTGGAGCACCGCGACATCGCCGGTGTCGAACCAATTGTCGGCATCGACCGCGTCCTCCGTGGCCTTGAAGTAGCGTTTCACCACCCACGGCCCGCGCACTTGCAACCGACCCGAACTGGTGCCGTCGCGCGGCAGCACAGCCCCCGCATCATCGACGATACGCAATTCGATGCCGAAGGGAATCTGCCCCTGCTTGCCGACATGGTCGAGTTGGGCCTCCGCGCTCATCTCGTCCCAATGCGGCGGCGGAAAACCGGCGGTGCCGACCGGCGAGGTCTCGGTCATCCCCCACAGATGCTTGACCTCGACGCCCATGCCCATGATCCGCTCGATCATCGCGCGCGGCGCGGCCGAGCCGCCGATCGTCACTTGGCTAAGGAAGCGTGGCACCTCGCCGGTCGCATCGATATGGCCGAACATCGCCAGCCACACCGTCGGCACGCCCGCCGAATGCGTGACCTTTTCCTGGTTCATCAAGCGGCACAGCACCGCCGGATCGTTGACCGCAGCATAAACGAACTTCGCGCCCGCCAGCGCGCCCGCGAACGGCAATCCCCAGGAGGCGGCGTGGAACATCGGCACGACCGGCAGCACGACGGCGGAAGGCGACAGGTTGAACACCCAGGGTGCGACTTCGGCCATCGCGTGGATCACGGTCGAGCGATGTTCGTACAGCACGCCCTTTGGGTTACCCGTGGTGCCGCTGGTGTAGCACAGCATGCAGGGATCGCGTTCCGGGCCTTCATGCCAGGCATAGGCACCATCCTCCTGCGCGATCAGCGCGTCGAAGCCGCCATCGTCGAAACAGACATAGCGTTCGATGCTGGTCCACAGCGGTTTCAGCCGATCGACCAAAGGCTGGAACTGCTTGTCATAGAGCAGCACGCGGTCTTCGGCATGGTTGGCGATATAGACGAGTTGTTCGTCGAACAGGCGCGGGTTGATGGTGTGGATCACCCCGCCCATCCCGATCGTGCCATACCAGGCGACCAGATGGTGGCTGTGGTTCATCGCCAGTGTGGCGACGCGGTCGCCGGGCTTAAGCCCGATCCGCTCCAGCGCCTGCGCCAGTTTGCGGGCATCGCGGGCAACACCGGCCCAATCACTGCGGGTTTCGCGGCCATCGGCCCAATAGCTGACGATCTCGCGCCCGCCATGCTCGCGCGCGGCGTGATCCAGCAGCCGCGGCACCCGCAATTCGAAATCCTGCATTCCACCGAGCATAGACATCCCTCCGCCTGCGGGGGGGGCGGCGGCGGCATCATGGTGCCCGGTCGCGTGCCCTCCCCTAACCCCTCCCGCAGGCGGGAGGGGGATTATCCGACGAGTGCCAGCCGCGCCTCTGCGGTTCTCAGCACTACGTTAGAAACATCCTGCAAGGCTTCGATCCGCGCGGCAAGCTCTCCGTCGAGTAGAAAGTCGCGCCCGAGCAGCACGCGGGTCGTCTCGCCGGGCGAAACCGCGACCGTCGCCCACACCTCGCCGCGTGCGCCGCGCGCTTCGGACAACATGCTGGCGAGCGCCGCCATCGCGCCCGGTGCATCGACCGACAGTTCCAGGCAGAAGCGCGCGTTGGAGGCGAGCGATTCGAACGATTGCAACCGCTTGACCGACACGCGCGGGGTTTCCTCGCCAGGGCGACGATCGAGCTC
>OFRD01000408.1_pt1 | contig 16416 bp, 12 predicted proteins | sample 1543041 | NCBI WGS metagenome assembly OFRD01 (sample SAMN07774234, study PRJEB24372) | wastewater metagenome | isolation source: Exp Tend CN 100WW | collected 2016-02
CAGCCGGCCACAGCGCAGCGTGCCTGCTGCTCGAGCAAAAATAAAAAGCCCGGCGCCGTAAGGCAGCGCCGGGCACAAACTTACAGCGGCGTGGGCGGCGCAGTTAGGCGCTGGCCACCACTTCGCGCAGCACCATGCGCAGCGGCGTTGCACTTGCCTGCCCGCCCTGGGCATACTCCTCCAGCGTGAAGGCGTCCACCTGCGTTGCATCATCCTGTGCTGCTTGTGCTTCGCGCAGCAGCTCTGCCTCTGCGCTGCTGATGATGCCAGCCTGCAGCGCCGCTGCCAGTTCCTGTTGTGCGCTGCCCTTGGACAGCTGCCCGCTGCGCACAGCGGCCCGCACTTTGCGCAGCAGCACACTGGCTTGTGCGGTTAACTGCAATGCGCGTTCCAGCCGGCCGGCAGCCTCGTCTGGATTGGTGCAGCGGTAAACGCCGGTGGTAATTACATCACGCTGCGGGCCGGGCTGCAGCAGCATGCCGGCCACGCGCTGCCCAAGGGCGTCGCTGGGCCCGCTGCCCAAACTGTTCAGGCGGCTCCATGCAGCCAGCGGGCCGGCAGCCAGCCAGCCCATATTCGCGTACAGTCCATCGAAGGCCGTCTGCATTTGCAGCAGCGCATACTCCAGTGCCCACTCCGCCAGCGGCACATCCGCACTGCGCCGTCCCTCAGCTTCAAAGCGCCGCATGGTGGCGGTTGCCAGATACATCCACGAGAGCACATCTGCAAAGCGGCCGGTCAGCTGCTCCATGCGCTTGAGCGCGCCGCCGTGGCGCACCATGGCCGTGTCCGCCAGAAATGCAAATGAAGCTGATGCCCACAGCAGCCTTCGGCGGTAGCGCCGCAGCGCGCCGCCGCCCGCGCCGGCAGCCAGCCAGCCGCGCGTAACGCTGAGCAGCAGCGCGCGAAAGGCGTTGCGCACAACATGCCCAATGTGCGCCCAGAATGCGGCATCGAAAGCCGGCGCATCATCCGCCTGCAGTGCGCTGATTTCACGAATGGCGTAGGGATGGCAGCGAATGGCGCCCTGCCCGAAGATCATCAGCGTGCGCGTGAGAATATTTGCGCCCTCCACGGTGATGCCGATGGGCGCTGCAGCGTAGCCGGACGCTAGCAGGTTGCGCGGCCCGCGCGAAATTGCAGCGCCGCCCAAAATGTCCATGGCATCGCCGACGGCCTTGCGCGAGAGCTCGGTGCAGTTGTACTTCATGATGGCGGACACCACCGCCGGCTTGGCGCCGCCATCCAGCCCGCCGCAGGTGTAGCGGCGCGCGGCCTCCAGCATGTAGGCCCATCCGCCAAGGCGCGCCAGCGGCTCCATAATTCCGCCAAACATGCCGATGGGCATGCCAAACTGCTGCCGCACGGCAGCGTATGCACCAGCCACGCGCGCTGCGGCTTTTACGCCGCCGGTGCCGGCAGCGGGCAGCGAGATGGCACGCCCGGCTGCCAGGCTCTCCATTAACATGCGCCAGCCGTTGCCCGCCTGGGCTGCGCCGCCGATGATTGCATCCACGGGCACCACCACATCGTGGCCCCATAACGGCGAGTTGACGAACGGCACGCCCAGCGGATCATGGCGGTGTCCCTGCGTGATGCCGGGCAGGCCGGCAGGAATGAGCGCGCAAGTGATGCCGGGGTTGATGCCGCGCCCAAGCAAATTTTCCGGATCGTGCAATTTAAATGCGAGGCCCAGCAGCGTGGCAATTGCACCGAGCGTGATATAGCGCTTCTCCCAATTGAGGCGCAGATACAAGGCGCCATCTGCGCCGCGAAACACCACGCCGCTGGCGCGGATTTTGCCGGCATCGGAACCGGCGCCGGGCTCGGTAAGCGCAAAGCACGGAATGTCTGCGCCACTGGCGAGGCGCGGCAAATAGCGCGCGCGCTGCGCCTCCGTGCCGTAGTGCACCAGCAGCTCCGCCGGGCCAATGGAGTTGGGCACGCCCACCACAGTGGCCAGCACGCCGCAGCGCGTGGCGAGTTTTGCCTGCACGGCGCTGTTGCAGGAGGGCGAAAAACCCAAGCCGCCGTATGCGCGCGGAATGATCATGCCCAGAAAGCGCTCTTGTTTGATGAAGTCCCACGCTGCTGGCGGCAGGTCTTTGGTTACGTGCACGTCCCAATCACGCACCATGGCACACAGCTCATCCACCGGCCCATCCACAAATGCCTGCTCGGCGGCGGTCAGCTCCGGATACGGTTCACTCATCAGGCGCGCAAAGTTTGGCCGGCCGGAGAACAGCTCGCCATCCACCCACACGCTGCCGGCTTCAATGGCGATGCGCTCGGTTTCGGAGATGACGGGCAGCAGCTGCAGCGTGCGCAGCAGGCGCATCACGGGCCGCGAGAGCAGCACCGTGCGCAGCGCAGGCACATTGAACAGCACGGCAAGCGCAGCCGCCACACTCCAAAGCCAAGCCGGTGCGCCCCACCCCAGCAGCGCCAGCGCGGCCGCCGCGGTCCACAGCCAAAGCGCAGCACCGCTATAGCCCAGCGTGCTGACCACAAGCACAACGCTCAGCAGCGCAGCCCACTGTGGCAGACCCAATAGAAACGCAGAAGTGCTTATCGCCATTCCTCCCGTCAGCTAATCAGACCATTTCATCTAGCAGATTTATTTTGCGCAGCCAACATGGTCCAAAAATTAAAATTCGCCGGCGTAGGCCACGGACAGCGGCGCTGCCTGCAGCGCTGCATGTGCGTAGAGCAGCTCGCTCAGCTGGCGCAGATGCAGGCAATCATGCGCCTGCCAGCTGGCCAGCAGCGCGCCGGCAGTCATGGAACCAAATTGCGGATTAGAGTGTGTGCGCGTCCAGTCTGGCGCATCCAAAGCGCGCAGCCACTGCAATGACTCCGCGCGTCGCGCTGTAAAACGCTGCACGCTGTCTGCAAGCTTGCGCGTGTTATATCGGCGCGCAAGCACATCTGCGCCGGGATCGATAGCCGGCCACGGCGCTTGCGGTTGATGGAGCGTCAAGTCCAATCGCTGCCGGAAGTCCTCAAGCTCTTCGTCTGCAAGGTGATTGATCACCTCCAAAACTGACCATGCATCTGCGCTAGGTTTCCAGCGCGACTGATCGGCGTCAATGCCGGCTGCCAACGCTGCCACCGCTCCGCCATTTGCAGCCAGCCGACCATAAAAATACTCGGTCTTCATCCGTCACCTCACATTGTGTTACACCCGCAAGCCAGCGGCACCGGCCGCGCACACAATTCAGGCGGCGATACGCCGCGCCAGCAACGCCTGCAGCTCATCCAGCGGCAGCGCATGCGCAACGCGCCCCTGAAAACCATGCATCGTTTCCGCACTGGTCAGCGCATTGAGAATTGATTCTTCCACTACTTCGGCAACCGCCTCAAAGAACTGGTTCAGCTGCGGATGCGGCAGCATCGTCAGCGGTATTTCAGTTTGCGCCTTGGGCGAAACATGGTTGCCGGTGGCAAAGCAGATGAAGATATCACCGCTGCCGTTGTGCCCCACGCCGCCCACGCGCGCCAGCCCTACCGTGGCGCGCTGTGCCAGGCGCTTGCACTGCACCGCCAGCAGCGGCGCATCAGTGGCAAGCACAACAATAATGGAACCCTCTGCCGGCGCGGCTTCATTCCAGGCAGAAGGTATGCGCTTCACGTCCAGCGTGCGCCCCACGGGCACGCCATCCACGCGCAGCAAATGGCGTGCGCCATAATTGGCCTGCACCAGCGCGCCCAGCGTGTAAGTATTTCCGCCAGCGCTCACCATGCGCGATGAAGTGCCGATGCCGCCCTTGAATTCATGGCAGATCATGCCCGTGCCGCCGCCCACATTGCCTTCGGCCACCGGCCCGCTGCCGGCATTGGCAATTGCAGCGCGCACATGCTGCGCGCGCACATGCGCACCGGATGCATCGCTCAGCCAGCCGTCATAAGTTTCCGCCACCACCGGCAGCGAGAAGATGTCCGCGCCGCCCAGCTCGTGGCCGTACTGCACCAGCTCGTCGCGCACCACGCCCACTTGATGCGTATTGGTGATGGCAATCGGCGTATGCAGCAGGCCAAACTCCGCCACATAGTGGGAGCCGGTCATCTCACCATCACCGTTGAAGGAGTGCATGGCCGCAAAGGCGTGGTCGCGCCAGATGTCTCCGGCGCGCGGCAGGATTACGGTAACTCCGGTGCGCGCAACACGCGGCTTGTCCATCACAATGGTGGCATGGCCCACCAGCACACCGGGCACATCGGTGATCGCATTGTGGGCGCCCGTCGGAAGCTGCCCAATCTCAATTCCAAGCTCACGCAGTCGTACACGTTTCATAAAGATGCCACCGTTATAATTGGCAGTATACAACGCCCATGACTAGCTTCTTTGCCTACGATGAGATAACCTGGCCAGAGGTGGCGCTGCTGCCACGCAACACGCCGCTGGTGATCCCGCTGGGCGCCGGCTACGACCAGCTGCAGCTGGCCGCTGCCCTCGGCGCACCGGCACGCGTGGGTTTGCTGCCCGCGCTGCCTTTCGGCTGGCACGGCAGCGCACTGGCCGTGCCGGATGCGGTGCTGGGCGCGCTGCTGCGCAACTTATTGGACAGCCTGCGCGATGATGGATTCACGCAGGTGTTTGCGCTGACGCCGGAAGGCCTGCAGCTTGGGCTGGAGCACGCGCGCATTGCGCAGCCGGTGGCGGCCCGGCTGCAGCCCGCCCGCCAGCAGCTGCCGCCGGCAGCGGCGGCCGGCAGCGTCATCCTCTTTCCCATCGGCCACACGGAGCAGCACGGCCATCATCTGCCGCTCTCCACAGACAACATCATCATTGACCACATCAGCCGCGCAGCCGCTGCGCTGCTGCCGCAGCTGGCGTACAGCATGCCGCTCATGCCGTACGGTGTCAGCACGCACCGCAGCTCGTTTGCCGGCACGCTCAACAGCGGCGGGCGGGCGTTTGAAGATTTTTGGCTGGCGGTTGTGGACGCGCTCGTGGCGCGCGGCTTCGATCGCATATACCTGATGAGCGGGCATGGCGGCAATTGTTCGTTCCTCACCACGGTGGTGAAGTATGCGGGCGAGCGCCACCGGCGCATTTTTTGTGCAACCGCATATCTGCACACCGCCGGCCCGGCGGGCGCGGCAGCAGTTAAAGCGCACCGGGTGTCGGCCGTGGGTGGCATGGGCCATGCCGGCGAGCTGGAGACATCCATGATTCTGGCGCTGCGCCCGGACCTCACGCACATGCAGCGCGTGGTGGATGAAACAGACTTTGTGGCAACTGCCTCGTATTACATGGACTGGGCCGAAGGCGGCGCGCTGGTGGCCAACCCGCCGTGGGATGACGACACTGCAACGGGCAGCTACGGAGCGGGCAGCGTGGCCACTGCCGCGCATGGGCACATCTGGCTGGCTGCTGCCGCCGCCGAGAAAGCCGAGCATGTGCGCGAGATCCATGAACAGCAAAGGCGCCGCGAGCAGCGCCGCGAAGCCGGCTACGGCCTATGGGGCCGCACATGAAACCCAAGTATGCGCACGCACTGCGCCAGCGCAGCGCCCAAAGAAAATCACGCGGAGGATCCGAATGCACGAAGCCATAAAAATGGTGGAGAAGTACGAGCATCAGGGCTGGCCGTCGCTGGCGCGCCCTGACCTGCATCCGCCCGCCGGGTGGAGCCACGCGCTGGTAACTGCCGTGAACCGCGTGCGCCATCATGCGCTTTCGCCAAACGGCGACCGCATCGCCTTCATTTGGGACCGCGACGCGCGCTCTGATTTGTTTGTGATGCCGGCGGCCGGCGGCTGGCCGCAGCGCCTGACGGTGGAACGCGCGCCTTCCGTGTATTGGGCAGATGAGCAGCCGCGCTGGTCGCCAGACGGCCAGTGGCTGGCGGTGACGCTGCACGGGCATGTGCAAGTGGTGCGCGCTGCGGGCGGGCTGCCGCGCAATGTATCGCAAGCATGCAGCGGCGCATCCGAAGCAGCGTGGCTGCCCGACTCGCGCCGCCTGGTGCTGGCGGTGGAACAAAACGACTCAACGCAGCTGGTGCTGACCGACCGGCTCGGTGCGATGCCGCGCAGCCTCACGCAAGCTGCCGGCGACCACACCAACCCGCAAGCCGCGCCCGACGGGAGCAAGCTTGTGTGCGTGTACGCGCCGCGCGCAGACTTGAACTGCCTGGCGCTGGAGCTGATCGACCTGCAAAGCGGCGCAGCGCACTTGATCACGAATGCGCCGCACCAGAAAGATTCGCAGCCGCGCTGGTCGCCGGACGGACGGCGCATTGCATTCCTCTCGCAGCGCGCTGGCTATACGGAGATTTGGAGTATTGCAGCCGATGGCAGCGGACTGCAGCAGCTGACGCACGCCGGCGCGGACTTTGCGGAGTTTGCCTGGAGCGCGGACGGCCGGCAGCTGGCCGCCACACTCAACCGCAATGGCGCGCTGGACTTGGTGCTGGTGGACGCCGGCAGCGGAACCATAAAAGATTTGCGCGCCGGGCGCGGCGTGCACTGGCGCCCGGCTTGGGCGCCGGCCGGCACTTTCATTACAGTGGAATATGAAACGCACCTGCTGCCGCCAGACTTGTACCGCATCGACGCGCAAAGCGGCGCAAGCACGCAGCTTACGTTCTCCAACCCGGCGGCGCTGGCAGCGCTGCAGCTGCGCGAACCCGAGCAGCTTACCTACCGCAGCCGCGACGGGCTCGAGATCCCGGCGCTGCTCTTCCGCCCGGCGCAGCCCAATGGCGCGGCCATCCTGTACCCGCATGGCGGCCCCAACTCACAATACATCTGCGATTGGGACATCATTGCGCAATACTTTGTGGCCAAGGGCTACGCCTGGCTTGCGCCCAACTTCCGCGGCAGCAGCGGTTATGGCGCGCAGTTTGAGCATGCCAACTACAACGACTGGGGCAACGGCGACATGCAAGACTGTTTGGCCGGCGTGCGCCTGCTGGGTGCGCTGCCCGCAGTAGATGCGCAGCGCATTGGCATCAGCGGCGGCAGCTACGGTGGCTACATGACTGCGTGCTGCCTCTCGCGCGACCCGGACTACCTGCTCGCGTGCGGCGTCAGCCGCTACGGCGATGCCAACTTGTACAGCTCTTGGGCGCAATGCAACCGCGATGTGCGCCTGTATACCGAAATGATGGTTGGCCATCCGGCGCGCAGCCGCGCCATGTATGCCACTGCCTCGCCGATTAAAGAAGTGGGGCAAGTGCGCAAGCCGGTGCTGGTGCTGCACGGCTTGGACGATACAGTGGTGCCGCCCGAAAGCTCCGAGGAATGGGTGGATGCGCTGCGCCGCGCCGGCAAAACGTTTGAGTACAAAACATATGCCGGCGAGCCGCACGGCTTTCTCAAGCGCGAGACTCAAATGGATGCACTCGCGCGCATGGAGCGCTTCTTCGACTGGTATCTGGTTCCGTGAGCTGCGTGCGCAAGCGCTGCTGACTTGCGCCAAATGCGGCGCGCAAGCGGAATGCGCCGCGCGGCATGCACAGCGCTGTATAAGCCGCGACGCACCGCTTGCGGCTTATGGGACAATTTTGCCTCTCCCAGCTAGAATTTGCATGCGAGGAAAATCTTGACTGTAAATCATTACGCCATGCCCGGGCAGGTGTTCGTGGGCGCGGGCGCAACCGCGAAACTTTTGCCGGAAGCGCAGCGCTTGGGCGCGCGCCAAGTGTTTGTGCTGGCAGATCCCGGAGTTGTACGCGCCGGCCTGCTTGACCCGCTGGCTGCCAGCCTGCGTGAAGGCGGGCTGCCGTTTACGGTGTGCGAAGACGTGGTGCCCAACCCGGACAATGCCACCGTGGACAAGGTGGTGCGCCAATGCAGCGCCAGCGGCGCAAATTTAATTGTGGGACTGGGCGGTGGCAGCGCACTTGATATTGCCAAGGCCATGCGCCTGCCGCTGGCCGGCGGCGGCGGCGTGGATGAGTACGCGTACCGCCTGAAGGACAAGTGCCGCACCTACCCCACAAGTGTGCTGCCGCTGGTGGCCATCCCCACCACAGCCGGAACCGGCAGCGAAGCAACGCCGTGGGCCGTGATCACGGACCTGAAAGAAAAATACAAGTTTGGCGTGGGCGGCACAGTGGCAATTCCGGAAGTGGCGCTGGTGGATCCGCAGCTGATGCTTGGGCTGCCGCCGTTCCTTACCGCTGCCACCGGCATGGATGCGCTCTCGCATCTGATTGAAGCATTTGTGTCCACCAACATCAACCCGCTGCTGGACCCGCTGATCCTGCGCGGCATCGAGCTTGCTGGCGCGCACCTGCTCGCAGCCGTCCGGCACGGCACCGACCTCGCCGCGCGCGCTGCAATGGCGCAAGCTGCGCTGCTGGGCGGCATCGCCATCAGCTCCAACTGGCTGGGCGCATGCCACTCGCTTTCACATCAGCTTTCCAGTTTTGCAGACGTGCAGCACGGCCTTGCGAATGCGCTCATGCTGCCGCACCAAATGCGCTACAGCCTGTCCGCTGCACTGGAGCGCTACGCGCAAATTGGCGTGGCACTGGGGTCGCCGGCCAAAGGCACCGCCAAAAAGCGCGCTGAGTTTGCGGTGGAGCGCGTGGCTGCGCTGGCGCGTGACTGCGGACTGCCCGTGCGTTTGCGCGATGCCGGCGTGGATGCAGCGCTGCTGGCGCCCATGGCGCACAGCGCCTTCGTCAACGATTCAAATTACACCACCAACCCGCGCCCATGCACCGAAGCCAGCCTGGCCGAAATGTATCAGGCAGCGTTTTAGCGCCACAGTGATCCAAGGGAGACCGGCATGAAGATTCGTGCGGCAGTACTGCATGCGGCCAATGCGCCGTTTGAAATCGAAGATCTGGACCTCGCGCCGCCGCAGGCGGGCGAGGTGCTGGTGCGCGTCCAAGCGGTTGGCGTCTGCCACAGCGACTGGCATTTAGTTACCGGCGCCACCAAACATGTGATGCCGGTGGTGCCCGGGCACGAAGGCGCCGGCATTGTAGCGGCGGTTGGGCCGGGCGTAACGCGCTGCAAGCCCGGCGACCTGGTGGCGCTCAACTGGGCGCCGAGCTGCGGCGCATGCTTCTATTGCCTGCATGACCGCCCCAGCCTGTGCAGTGCGTATGTGGGCCCGCTGTGGGCCGGCACCATGATGGACGGCACAACCCGCCTCAGCAAAGCCGGGCGGCCGTACTTTCACTTTAGCGGGCTCGCCTGCTTTGCGGACCATTGCGTGGTGCCGCAAGACTGCTGCGTGCTGCTGGACCACAAAGTACCGGCGCGCGTGGCCGCGCTCATTGGCTGCGCGGTCACCACCGGCGTGGGTGCGGCGCTCAACACTGTAAAAGTTCTGGCGGGCGACAGCGTGGCTGTCTTCGGTGCCGGCGGCGTGGGCCTCAGCACCATAATGGCTGCGCGCCTCGCCGGTGCCAGCACCATCATCGCCGTCGATCGCACGCAAACAAAGTGCACCATTGCGCGCGCGTGCGGCGCCACTGACACGCTGCTGTCCGGGCCGCAAGTTCCGGACGCCATCCGCGCGCTCACCGGCGGCCGTGGCGCGGACTACGTCTTCGAAGCCGTCGGCATTCCCGCACTGCAGGAGCAGTGCCTGGAATGTGTGCGCCCTGGGGGCACACTGGTACTTTCCGGAATCTCACCGATGGGCAGCGGCACCAACCTGCCGGGCGCAATCCTTACGCGCCAGGAAAAAACTGTGGCCGGCTCGTATTACGGATCATGCAACACCGCGCGCGATTTTCCGCGCTATGCGGACTTGTACCTGTGCGGGCAGCTGCCCATCGACAAGCTGATTGGCCGCGAGTATGCGCTAGCCGAAATTAATACGGCATACGCCGACATGCTGGCCGGCGAGAGCGGCCGCGGCGTGATTGTTTTTGACTAAACGCCCCTGAAGGTTTCACCCAAATGACTACAACCAATGCAGACATCCTGATCATCGGCGGCGGCCTGTACGGCTGCAGCACGGCTTACCATCTGGCAAAGAACGGCGCGCGCAACATAGTGGTGCTGGAGCGCAAAGCCGTGTCCAGTGGCGGCACCGCCAAGTCCTGTGCAATTGTGCGCACGCACTACTCCATCGACACCAACATGCAGCACGCCGTCGAGTCGCTCAAGATCTTTGCGGACTTTGACCATCTGGTGGGCGGCCATGTGGGCTGGCGCCGCACCGGCTATTTGATTGTGGGCCCGGCGGAGCATGCCGCCCCGATGCGCAAAGTGTTCGAGGCGCAAAATTCCTACGGCATCGACACCGCCGAGCTGACGGCGGCTGAGGCACTCAAGATCCATCCGCTGCTTTCGTTTCATGACGTGGGCGTAATCGGTTATGACTCGTTCACGGGTTTTGCCGACCCGTATCTCACAACCAATGCCTACGCAGCGCGCGCCCGCGAGCTGGGTGTGCAGATTCACACGGACACACCGCTCACCAGCCTGCAGCGCAACAGCCACCTCACCACGGCCCGCACACCCAACGGAGACTTCTGCGCCCCTATCGTAATCTTGTGCGCCGGCCCGTGGACCAACTCGGTGGCAGCCCACATGGGGCTGCAGTTTCCATTTGAAGTGAGCCGCCATAAGGTGATCACACTTAAAATTGAGCGGCCGTATCAAATGGACTGGCCGATCGTGAAGGACCTCACCACTCCAGACAAAATTTATTTCCGCCCGGAGACCGGCGATGTGGTGCTGGTGGGAACCGGCGACCATGGCGAGCCAGTGCAGGATGCCGATACGCTGACGGACAATGTGGAGCTGCAGCATGTGGAGCGCATCAGCAAAATTATTGCGAACCGCATGCCGGCGTTTGCGAACGCCAGCTTTACCGCCGGCTGGACCGGCCCGTACGACATCAGCCCGGACTGGAATCCGCTGGTGGGCGCGGTGGCCGGCAATGAAGGCCTGTTTGTGGCGGTTGGATTTTCCGGGCACGGCTTTAAGCTGGCGCCCACAATTGGCGAGGCACTGGCACAAACTGTGCTTGGCAAAAAGGTGCGCGTGCCGATTGCTGATTACGATCCCGGCCGCTTTGCTGCTGGCAAGCAGCTGAGTGGCGCGTACGGCATCGGCTCCATCTCCTAAAGCGCAGCTGGAATTACAGCGGCATGCAACCGATCAGCACTGAGTCCCGCCGCCCGCGGCGCGAGCGCGCAGTGCGCAAGGCAGTCAGCGTTTCGCCGGCGGGATTGGAGGGCGGCCAGTACCGGCCGCTGCGCGAAGCGGATGTGCTGCGCATTCATCTGGCGGCGCTGCAGGTGCTGGAGCGCACGGGTGTGGAGGTGATGGAGTCCGAGTGCCGCACAATTTTTGCAGCAGCCGGAGCGCGCGTGGATGCCGGCCTGAACCGGGTGTACCTGCCGGCCGCCATGGTGGAACATGCGCTCAAAATAGCCAACCACGATGTGGTGCTCCACAGCCGTGACGGGCGCAGCGACCTGCATTTGCGCGACAAGCGCGTGCACTTGGGCACCGGTGGTGCAGCCGTTCACGTGCTGGACCTTGAAAGCGGCGCGCTGCGCGAGTCGCATCTGCGCGACTTGTTTGATATCGGGCGGATGGTGGAACAGCTTGAGAACATCCACTTTTATTTGCGGCCGGTGGTGGCGCGCGACGTGCCCAATGATGACCTTGACCTAAACACTTTCTATGCCTGCGCGGCCGCCACAACCAAGCACATAATGGGTGGTTGCTACTATCCGCAGAAAGTGGCCGAGGTGTTCCGGCTGGGCGCATTGCTGGCGGGCAGCGCGGAGCAGTTTGCAGCGCGGCCGTTCTTCTCCTTTAACCTTGGCTACATGGTCAGCCCGCTGCGCTTTGCAGTGGAGACGGTGGAGACGCTGACGGCCGCCGTGCGCATCGGAATGCCTGTGGCGCTGGTGTCTGCGCCGCAAGCCGGCGCCACCGGCCCGGCCACGCTGGCCGGCACGCTTGTGCAGGTGCTGGCTGAAGAGCTGGCCGGCATCACGTATGTGCAGCTGCTGCGCCCCGGCCATCCGCTGCTGATGGGCGGCATGCCGCTGGTAACCGACCTGCGCACGGGCAGCATGATTGGCGGCTGTGCGGAGCTGGCGTTGATGAACGCGGCAGCTGCGCAGCTGGCGCACCACTACAGCCTGCCCATCTACAACTCCTGCGGCATCACAGAAAGCAAGCTGCCTGATGTGCAAGCCGGATTCGAAAAAGGCCTGACCAGCGCAGTCACCGCGCTCGCGGGCGCACAGTACAACCATCACGCGGCCGGCATGCTGGAGTCGCTGCTTACAGTGGCATACGAAAATTATGTGATTGACGACGACATCAACGCGCAGGTGATGCGCCTGGTGCGCGGCATTGAGGTGACGGAGGAGACGCTGGCGCTCGACACCATCCACGAGGTTTGCACGGATGGGCCCGGCCATTATCTTGGCCATCCGGACACCATTGCGCGCATGAACAGCGAGTTTCAATATCCGCACACCGCCCACCGCGGCAGCCGGCGTGACTGGGAAGAAGCCGGCGCGCTTGACATGCGCGAACGCGCCCGCATCACCGCGCGCAGCCTGCTGCAAACTTCCTGGCCGCAGACCATCACTGCCGAACAGGACGCGCAGGTGCGCGCCGAATTTAACATCTTGCTGCCGCGTGCCGTGATGGCACCTGGCAGCGCCTGAGCGCCACGCGGCGCTCAATCCAAAAGCGGGGGCAAACATATGCTTGGTGGAATACATGGAAAGATTCTGCACGTTGACCTGACGACCGGGCACACGCGGGTGGAAGAGCCGCCCGAAACAATGTACCGGCTGCTGGTTGGCGGCCGCGCGCTGGTGGCGTATCTGCTGCTGCGCGATCTGGCGCCCAACACAGATGCACTCAGCCCGGACAATTTGCTGATCTTTGCGCCCGGAATTTTGCAGGGCACCAACCTGCCCGGCGCCGGGCGCCATGGTGTCGGCGGCAAATCGCCGCTAACCGGTGCGCTTGCCAGCAGCGAGGCTGGCGGCTGGTGGGGCCACGAGTTCAAGCGCAGCGGCTTTGATGCCCTCGTCATCCGCGGTCGCGCCGCCGCGCCATGCTACATCCATATTCAAGACGGCAATGTGACGCTGCGCCCGGCCGCCCATTTGTGGGGCCTGCCCACCTGGCCCGCGCAGCAGCGCATTCAAGCGGAGCTGCAGGACCCGCGCGTGCGCATCGCGCAGATTGGCCCCGCCGGGGAGAACGGCGTGCTGTACTCATCCGTAATGCACGACATCAACCGCGCTGCCGGCCGCAACGGGCTGGGCGCGCTGATGGGCAGCAAGAACCTGAAGGCCGTTGCCGTGCGCGGCACGCTGAAGGTGCCAGTGGTTGAGCGCGCACCGGTAAACAACGTGGCCAAGTGGCTGGGCGCCAACTACAAAACGCTTGCCGCGTGGGCAACCAACCCCGGCCGCGGCACGCAAGATTCGCTCGCATGGTGGGCCAATGTTGGCGCACTGCCCACCAACAATTTTGGGACGCCGGTCTTCGCTGATGCAGCGGCGCTCTCCGGCGAGCGCAACTATGAAATGTTCCACAAAGAACGCGACACCTGCCAGTCCTGCCCCATCACCTGCAAGCAGGTGTTTGAGCACGCCAGCGACAACCCCTACCAAAAGCTAAACCCCGAATACGGCGGGCCGGAGTACGAGGCCATGGCCGCACTTGGCTCCAACTGCGGCATCACAGACAACCTGGCGGTGGCCAAAGCCAATGAGCTGTGCAACGCCAACGGCCTTGACGCCATCTCCACCGGCGCCTCAATCGGCTTTGCAATGGAGTGCTTTGAGAACGGCATCATCACCGAGCATGAAACCGGCCAGCCGTTCCGCTGGGGGGATGCCGGGCTGCTGGTGCACGCGGTGGAATCAATTGCAGCGCGCAGCGGATTTGGCGCCGTGCTGGCCACCGGTGTGCAGCGCATGAGCCAACGCTTTGGGCCGGCAAGTGCGGCCTTTGCGCTCACCGTAAAAGGCCAGGAGCTGCCCATGCACGAGCCGCGCCTCAAGCATGCGCTGGGCTTGGGCTATGCGGTTGCGCCTGTGGGCGCTGACCACATGATGAACATGCATGACACAGATTTTGCATATGAGGGCGAAGGCCTCAAGCGCGTCAACTCTGCGCTCACCGGCCGCACCATCGGCGCGCTGCGCACTAGTGATCTGGGCGAGGACAAACTGCAGGTCTTCCACCATGAGCTGAACTGGATGCACTTTCAGGATTGCGCCGTCAACTGCCACTTCTACCCGTACAGTTACGCGCATCTGGCCGAGGCGCTCAGCGGCGTTACCGGCAGCCACTATGGCATTGCGGATGTGCTGGCCGTCGGTGCGCGCGCCCAAACTTTGGCGCGCCTGTTCAACTTGCGCGAGGGCTTCAGCGCCGACGATGACCGCCTGCCGCGGCGCGTGATGCGCGCATTTAAAAGCGGGCCGCTGCAAGGCGTTGAGATTTCTGAGGAAAGCTTCAACTGGGCGCGGCGCCGTTACTATGAGCTGCTGGGCTGGGATGGCGAAAGTGGCGTGCCTGCCAGCAGCTGCCTGGCAAGCTTGCAGCTGCCCGAACTCGGCTTGCAGCTTTAAGTACGCAGCATGGCCGTCATCGACTCCATCGCGGTAGAGCACTACCGCCTGCCGCTCGAGCCGCCCTTCCACGCCAGCTGGGATCCCGTGCCGCGCCGCGAGTTTGTGAACTCCGTGGTGCGTGTGCGTGCGGGCAGCCTCGAAGGTGTGGGCGCGGGCGAGGCAATGCATGGCCTGGCCGGCAACGAGCATTTGTTCATCGGGCAGCAGCCCGGCAATATGCAGCGCCACGTGCAGCTGCTGGACAACCTGCAGTTTTTTTACGGGCGCATGTGGCCGCTTGAAGTGGCGTTGTGGGATTTGTGGGGCCAGCAGCTTGGGCAGCCGCTGTGGCGCATGCTGGGTGGCAGCTCGGCGCGCGTGCCGCTATACGCCTCCACCGGCGAGCGCCAACCCGCAGCGCAGCGTGCCGCCAGCGCCCGGCTGCTGAAGGCGCGCGGCTTTCCCGCCCTTAAGCTGCGCTTCCACGCCGCAGACCCGCGCGCGGACCTCGCCATCGTGCAAGCCGTGCGCACTGCCATCGGGCCGGACATGCACATTCTGGTGGATGCCAACCAGGGCTGGCAGATGGCATGGGACCACACGCCCACGCAGTGGGATTTTCAGACTGCGTGCTGGATGGCCGATGCGCTTGCAGAGCTAGACGTGTACTGGCTGGAGGAGCCGCTGCACCGCCACGACTACCGCGGCCTGGCAGCCCTGCGGCAGCGCAGCCGTGTGCGCATTGCCGGCGGCGAAGCCAACCGTGACTTTCATGAGCAGCGCGAATACCTGCGCCATGGCTCGCTGGATGTGTATCAGGCGGATGTGGTGTGGAGCACCGGAATCACACGCGCGCGCCAGCTGGCTGCGGAAGTGGCGGCTGCCGGCGCGCTGTACTCGCCCCATACCTGGGGTGATGCACTGGTGCTGCTGGCCAACTTGCATGTGTCGGCCGCCGTATCCAACGCTCCGTTCATTGAGTATCCGTGCGACCCGCCCACCTGGACTGCAGAGCGGCGCGACTTCCTGCTGCCCGCACCGCTGCTTGACGACGGCACTGGCCACCTGACACTGCCCGACGCTCCCGGCCTCGGCGTAACACTGGACTGGCAGGCACTGCAGCGCTACAAGCTGCGCTGAACCGCCACGCTGCAGCGCCGACCCGCACTCCGGCCTTCTTTCCGTGGCGGCCCAAAAAGCATAGCAAAGACTAAAGCACCGGGCACGCAAACCTGCGCACCACTGTGCACCACACTACAGATTCTTGCGCAGGTCGCGCTCAACGTATTCCGAAACTGGATCTATGGATTGGAAAAGAACAATGCAAAGCCAAAAAAACCTAGAAGCTAAAACCGAAATTGAAATGACAGCTAAATACGTTGTTGAGTTTATTAAGTTATTGGAACAAAGCCAAATTGACGTATATGTTGACGGCGGTTGGGGGATTGATGCCCTACTCGGCGAGCAAACAAGAAAACACGGCGACCTTGATATAGCATTGCCTCATGAACACGTCCATAAGTTACGTGAATTGCTTGAGGCTCGTGGGTATAAGGACGTGCCACAAAACGACACTCGTGATTGTAACTTCGTACTAGGCGACGACAAGCATCACGCAATTGATGTACACACGTATATTTTTGATGAAAAAGGTAACAATGTGTTTGGAGTTGCTTACGAACCTCACCATCTGACGGGTACTGGCACAATAGACGGCTATCCGGTGAAGTGTATACCTGCTGATGTAATGGTTGAATTTCATAGCGGCTATGAGCTAGATAAAAATGATTATCACGACGTGCAAGCACTTTGTGACAAATTCGGTTTTGAATTACCAGAAGAATATCAAAAGTTCGTTGGAAAGGAGCAAAAATGACAGAGCCACACG
>OFRD01000411.1_pt1 | contig 16361 bp, 17 predicted proteins | sample 1543041 | NCBI WGS metagenome assembly OFRD01 (sample SAMN07774234, study PRJEB24372) | wastewater metagenome | isolation source: Exp Tend CN 100WW | collected 2016-02
CGATCCGCTGAATCACACGGACGCGCGGGTCGATCCGGCCCAGCTCGCGCGCCGCCTCCGCAGTGCCGTCGGGGCTGTCGTCATCGACGAAAATCGCTTCCCAGCGTCGACCGGCCAGCGCCGCGTCGAGCTTGGCGATCAACACTGGAACATTGCGCAGTTCGTTGAAGGTCGGGATGACCACTGCGAGTTCCAGCGCTTCGCTCATTTGAGCGCAGCCAGTACCGCGTCGCCCATCGCCGCCGTCGAATGCGTTCCGCCCAGATCGGGCGTGCGCGCACCGTCCGCGATCGCCGCGATCACCGCCGCCTCGATCCGCTGCGCCGAGGCTTCATCCGCCAGCGAGTGCCGCAGCAGCATCGCCGCCGACAGGATCGCCGCGCACGGATTGGCCTTGCCCTGCCCCGCAATGTCGGGTGCCGAGCCGTGGATCGGCTCATACAGCCCGCACGTCCCCTGCCACTCATTGAGCGAGGCCGAGGGCAGCATCCCGATCGAGCCGACGCACATGCTCGCCTGGTCGGACAGGATGTCGCCGAACAGATTGCCCGTCACGATCACGTCGAACGCGCCGGGGTTGCGCACCAGCTGCATCGCGGCATTGTCGACATACATGTGCGTCAGCTTCACATCGGGATAATCGAGCGCGATCTCATTGACGACTTCGCGCCACAGTTGCGAAGTTTCCAGCACATTGGCCTTGTCGACCGAAGTGAGGATGCGCTTGCGGCGCTGCGCCATCTCGAAACCGACGCGGACGATGCGGGCGACCTCGACCTCGTCATAGCGCATCAGGTCATGGCCTTCGCGCAGGCCGGTATGCGTGATGCTGCGGCCCTTATCGCCGAAATAGACGTCGCCGGTCAGCTCGCGCACAATCACCAGATCGATCGCACGCGCCACTTCCGGGCGGAGTGCAGAGGCGTCCTCCAGCCCCGGAAACATCTTGGCCGGGCGCAAATTGGCGAACAGGCCGAGCGCCTTGCGCAGGCCCAGGATCGCCTGTTCGGGCCGAAGCGCGCGCTCCAGCCCGTCCATCTCGGGATCGCCGACCGCGCCGAACAGGATCGCATCGGCGCGTTTGGCCAGCGCGAGCGTTTCGGGCGGCAGCGGGTGGCTGGTCTGGCGATACGCCGCACCACCGATCGGCGCGCTCTCAAACGCATGGCCAAGGTCGAGCGCTTCGAGCACGCGGCGCGCCTCATGCGTGACTTCGGGGCCAATGCCGTCTCCGGCGAGAAGTGCGATCAGTGCCACAGGCGTGCTCCCTTATGCTGCGCAGGCCAATGCCGAGGCGAAGCGCCTCACGCAACCGCCCTTTTCAACCGATCGACCAGCCGCGCCCGCGCATCGAGCGTCGCCGCCCTCCGATCCACCAGGATCTGCCGCTCCAGCGCGTCGCCGGTAAGCGCGAGCGCGGCGAGAATGTCCTCCCAATCGGGCGCGACGCCGGTGGTGAGTGCGCGCGGCAGCGTGTCGCGCTCCAGCCCATAGCCAAGCTCCGCCAGCAGCAGCAGTTCATAGCGTGCCAGCGCCAGCGCCCATCCCCGCGCGGCGGGCGCGGATTCGACCGCCATGATGGTCCCGTCGAGCGCCGCATAGAGCCGCGGATAGGGCTGCGCCTCAGGCAAAGCGGCGGCGGTCAGCGTCGTCACCCAATCGAGCGCGGCGGCGGGCAGCGGCTCGGCATAAAGCGGCGCGCGGCTGGTGACGAGTTCCACGCTCAGGCTCGCAAGCTGGTCATCGGTGCGCGCGCGCCATTCGCCGATCACGCGATTGGCGGGTTGCAGGATCGGCCGAATACGACTGGACCGCCCGCCGCGCACATAGCCCGCCTGCAACCCATGCTCGACCGTCAGCGCCCGCACGATCGCGCCATGCTCGCCATGATGGCGGATGGCGAGGATCAGGGCTTCGACACGCAGATGCATGGCGGCGGTGTAGCGCGGGGGCGAGTTTTCGCCAGCCTTGGCGTGGGCGATAAGGGATTGGTGATTTTGCTTAGATCGGGTGGTTAGCTCTTAAGCAACTTTCGCTCAATGGCCGACCACTAGAGAGAGGGAATATGAGAGTTGTGGAGGCTAATCCAATAGCGAAGGATTATGCGCCTCTCTGTCCGGTTGGTAGCACAAAAGATGCAAATGTAGCCGAAAACATGATTGGATGAATCTTTCGCGAGCGTCGTTAAACTCAATTCCACCCATAGTCATCGGTTCACGCTGGGGTAAGGTTATTAAGTTGCATACCGCCTTAACTTCTGGTGTTTCAAAGTAGATTACTGCCCTCGCGTGCGCGAAAGCGTTTCGCACACCACGGATCGCCTGTATGTCGGCAGCCGTTTTCTTTCCCACGACGCCAATAATATACGCCATTTTTATTTTCGCATTGAAATCCCTTAGGACCCCTTCGTCCGCAAACAGCAGCTTGCTAGCGTCTTCGCGCCTGCAGAGATGCGCCGCAATGGCACACTCGAGCCCTTGCTCAACTCCGGTGGCAGCTATGAGCGCGGTCTCTCGATCGTATTGTCGATCGCGCGGCTGACGACTGATAAGACCATACGGAAATAGCTCATTGGGAGCCGTGTCAGCGGACGCATCATTGAACGATAATTTACGCAAATTATCGAATAATTTTCTCCGTTCTTTGCTACTGATCGACAGATTCAATTTACTCTCCCTATCGCCAATGAAGCGGGAATCCACGTCATCACATCATTCATCCGAAATCTGCTATAACCCTGCAATTGTTCATGTGGAGATGTTGCGCTCGATCACAATAACAATGATTGTTCTTGACGGCTATTGAGGAGTGGAGCGCCGCAGGTGAAGCCCACCCCCTACCGCCGCACCCGCTTCGCCAGCGCCTCCAGCCCCAGCCGCGCGACCGCGCGCTTGCCCCACGCCGCGCTGCGGTCGAACACATCGAGCGCCACCATCGTCGCGCGATTGGCGAGCGAGGGGCGCAGCAGCAGCAAGTCGAGACAGGCGACCCCATGCGTGGCGAAGCTGCGCTTGTGCTGGCCGTCGCCCTCGGTGAAATCGAACTGCGTGAGGCCCGGCTCGGCATAAAGGTCGCGCATCGCCTCCAGCATCAACACCCCGCCCGGCGACAGATCGTTGAACGCCGGATCGTGCCCGACATGGTCATAGCGCACTGTGCCCGCCACGACCGGGCAATAGAGATAGGCGGCAGGCTCCCCGGCGATATAGAGCAGCCACGCGCGCACCGAATCCGCCGCTGCCAGCGCATCAAGGCTTTGCAGAAACGCCGCATCGTCGGGCAGACCGCCGCCCAGCAAACGCTCCTGATAGGTGCGCCGCGAAATGCCGCGCGCAATGTCGTGGAAGCGCTGCATCTCCTCGGGCGTGCGGAACCGCCGCACGTCGAGCAGCCCGCCCGACACCTCCATCACCCGCCGCGTCTTGCGCTTGAGGCCCGAGCGCGTGTTGCCCGACAGCGCGGCCTGATACGCGTCGAACCCGAGGCCAAGATCGGTATAATGCCGCGTATAGCGTTGCCGCACCTGCGCGATCATGCCGGGTGCTGCCGCCAGCATCGCGGCGCGCTGCACAGCAGGCACGGAGGTGACGAGATAACCGTGCGCTCGCGCATCGAGCGGCGGCAAGCGGGGCGCTTCCCCGTCCAGCACCTGCCCCAGCGACAGCGGCACGCGCACCAAGTACCGCTCCACCGCAGCCAGCGTCCGCGCGCCGATCTGGAACCGCAGGGGCAGCGGCTCCGCCATCCTCATGCGGCCCGTTCCGCGACCATGTTGGACCATAATTGCTCGGCCTGACGCCAGCGCGTGCGCAGTGGATCGGGGCCGAGCGGAACGTCATATTGCCCAAGCCGCAACTCTGGGCGATCCGCGAAATGCATCGTCGGCAGTTCGGTCGCGCGTTCGGCGAGCAACGCGCACAACGCTTCGAAGCGGCGGACATGCACCGCATTGGGCCGCGTGCCCGCGCGGTTGGCGAGCTCGAAGCCGTGGCTGACGATCGTCACCGCCGCATGGTGCCGGTCGAGCGCATGGTCGAGGGCTGCGCGCATTTCGCCCGCCGACAGCGCGCAGATCTGGAAGTTGCGCAGAGCACCCGCTTTCTCCTCGATCAGCGTCACCGGCACCTCGATCACACCGCGATGGCGCAGCGGTGCGATCTGCGCGGCGGGGAGGTCGATCGCGCTCGGCCAAGGATGCTCGCCGCCATTGTGGCTGGCGTCATAGACGAAGCCGAGCTCGGCAAGGGCGCAAAGCGTATCCGCATTGGCGCTATACGATCCCGCGCGAAACGCGATCGGATGCGGCGCGCCGGTCGCGACAAGCAACTCGGTCGCCCCGCGAATCAGCGCGCGCTGTTCGGCCAGGCTATATTCGATGAGTTCGAATCGCGCGGCGCTTACGCCCTTGTCGCCTGCCACAGCGGCGGTCCAGTTCGGATGCAAATGGAGTTGCACCTCCTGCCCGGCCGCCAAAATCGTTTCCACAATCGCCCGGACGGGCGCGAGGCCAAAGGTCAACGCCGGCATCGGATCGACGAAGAAGCATGCCTTCAGCCCATGCCGCGCGAGCACCTCAAGCTGATACGACACCCCGACGCCCGCCGGTTCCAGCGAACGCGCGAAAATCTCCGCCCCGGCCAGGCCATCGCTGTGATGGCGCCACATCAATTCCGTATCGACGGTCAGGAAAACGGGAGAAGTCATCCCGTCGGCACCTAATGCGACGGGATGAAGATTTCACCAACCCAACAAACATTGCGACAGCGCTAAGACATCAGTCTCCGGTCAAAATGCGGTCAACCAATTGTTTCACCGTCGGCACAAACCCGTTGGAATAAAACGGATCGCGCTTGAACTGATAAGCACCGTGCCCAGCGAACATCAGATTCTGTTCGACATCGCCACCATGCGCGATGTCCTGCAGCGTCTTCTGGATACAGAAGCTGCGCGGGTCGGCCAGGCGGCCGGTCGAATTGGTCTCGGTGTCGGACCAGGATGAGAAAGCGCACTGGCTGAGGCAACCCATGCAATCGGCCTGGTCCTTGCGAATCACGCCCTTGTCCTGTGGCGTGACGAAGACGAGCGTGTTGTCGGGCGTTTTCAGCGCGTCGGTAAAGCCATCGCCGAACCACTGCCGCGCGCGCAGCAGGTCGTTGCGCGTCACCCAGAAGTTCTTGCCCTTCACCCCCACGTCGAGCTGGAACACATGGTCCCCGGCACTTTGCGTCGAAAAGGCGATCTGCCGTTCGGAACGCGCCTGCAGATGCCGCAGGAACGGGTTGAGCACCGCGCTCGAATAGAAACCGGTGGGCGAGAAGCGGTGCAGCAGCACCTCGCCTTCCTCGATATTGGTGAGGCGTGCCTTCCACGCATCGGGAATCGGGCTTTCCTGCGTCAGCAGCGGGCGCGTGCCGAACTGGAAAGCGATCGTGCCCAGTTCGGGATTGTCGATCCAGTCGGACCAGTCGCGGAGATACCAGACGCCGCCTGCCATAACGATCGGCACGCTGTCGGCAATGCCGCCCTCGCGCATCGTCTCGCGCAGCGCCTTCACGCGTGGATACGGGTCCTGCGGGACGAGCGGGTCCTCGGCATTGGACAGGCCGTTATGGCCGCCCGCCAGCCACGGATCCTCATACACCACCGCCGACAGCCATTCCGCCGCCTTCGAATATGCGCGCTTCCACAGCGCGCGGAAGGCGCGGCCCGAGCTGACGATCGGCAGATAGCTGACTTCATAGGACGCCGCGATCTCGCTCAACTTGTAGGGCATGCCCGCGCCGCACGTGACTCCGGAGACAAGTCCGCGCGTGCGTTCCAGCACACCGTGCAGGATGCGCTGCGCTCCGCCCATTTCCCACAGCACGTTGATGTTGATCGCGCCCTTACCACCGGCAATGTCGAACGCGCGGCGCACCTGCTGCACCGCCCCCTCGATCGCATAGTCGATCAGTTCCTCATGCCGTTCGCGGCGGGTGAGCGCCCTATAGACTTGTGGGATGATCTTGCCGTCGGGATCGTAACTGTCGGCATTGACGGCCGAAACCGTGCCGATGCCGCCCGCCGCGGCCCATGCCCCCGCGCTCGCGTGATTGGTCGCGGCGACGCCTTTGCCACCCTCGACCAGGGGCCAGACCTCGCGGCCGCCATAGACGATGGGCTTCAAACCTTTGAACAACGTGACAGCCTCCGACTTAAACTTACGTATGATATACGCTTTGGATGCACCGACGGGCAAATCGTCAATTAGACGAAGGCCTCCGGCCGCCCGATCACCGCGCCGTAGAGCCCGGCATAGCGGGCGATCATGGTGGCCTCGTCATACTCGGCCACCGCCTTGCGCCGGTTGAGTTCGCCGAGCCAGCGCCGCCCTTCCGGGTCCGATTTGGCCAGCGCCTCCAGCGCATCGCGGATCAAGACCTCATGCCCGCGCTTTTCGATGAAGCTGCTGTTTTCGGGTACGACCATCCGCAGCACATCGCCGACCGGTGTGGACACGATCGGCAAGCCCGCCGCCATCCCCTCGATCACGCAGATCGGGAATTGCTCGGATTTGGACGATAGCGCCAGAATATCGAACAGCCCGATATATTCGTGCGGGCGCGGCAGGAAGCCGGGCATCACCAACTGGTCGAGCATCCCCATCCGCTCGGCGGTGTCGAGGATCGCCTGCCGCTCGGGCCCCTCGCCCACGATCACCAGCCGCACGCGCGCCGACATGCCGCCCACCGCCCGGACCAGCATCGGCAGGTCCTTCACCTCGCGCAGTCCGGCAAGCGTGCCGATCACGATTTCGCCCGGCTTGCGCTTGAAGCCGGGAATCGCATTGGGCTTGGGCTTTTGCGCATAGAGCGCGGTGTCGATGCCATTGGCGATCCGGTGGACGCGCTCGCGCGGCTGTTTCCACGTTTTCAGCGCAATGTCTTCCAGCGTCTCGGAAGGCACCACCAACGCCGCCGCCTTGGTCAGCGCGAAGCGGCGATAGAGGTTGCGCGTCGGCTTCAGCCCATCGGCTTCATCGGCGTTGAAACCGTCCTCATGATGCACCAGCGGCGGCACCCCGGCGGACGACACGCGCCGCGCCATCGCCCCGTCGATCGCGCCCCAATTATAGGTCAGCACCAAATCGAAGCGGCGCATATAGGCCGCGATCGCTTCGTAGCGCTTTACCGAAGGGCCGCCGGTCAGCGGCGGCGGGTTCTGCGCGATCTCGTAATCGATGCCCTTGGCGATCGCATCGCGCGCGCCGTACTGGCCGTCCATGCTCGACACGATCGTGTGCCGCGCACGGTCGCCAAAGGCGTTCATCAGGCGCACCGCGCGCGCCTCCTTTCCGCCCAGCGAGAAGGTGGAGTGCAGATGCAGAATGTTGACCGGGCGCGCCATTTGGCCGGGCGTTAGCGGCAAATGAATGCCACGTCATCTCCCCAGTCATCTCGCCCGCCTCTTGAAAGCGCGCGCAACGCTCCATATTTTCGGGATGCGGACCGGGCCCCTCTGGCGAGGGCTGAACAAGCCCTCGTGATGTCGGACCGCATCGAGCTCGCTCGGTGCTGGACGGCCCATGACACCGTCCCCGCCCCGAAACAGCCCGATCGATTTCACCATCGAAGAAGAGGCTGCTGCCATGACCAAAATGATCGACCGCCTGACCGCCCTCCACCGCGCAATCGACTCCGCCGTGGCGCGCGAGCGCGCGCGTTTGGCCCCCGATCCCCTGCACATCGCCGCGCTGAAGAAGCGCCGCCTCGCGATCAAGGACCATCTTCACCGCGCGCTGACCCGGCGCGTCACCGCTACCGCATAAAGGACCCACACCCGTGCAACCCAATGTCTATCGCACCATCCCCAATACCGTCGCCGCGCGCGACGAGGGGCTTCGCAGCTACATGCTCGGCATTTATCGCAACATGGGGATCGGCCTGGCGCTGACCGGGCTGGTCGCGCTGGGCGTTGCCTCGACGCCCGCGCTGGTGGCGCTGATCTTCGGCACCCCGCTCAAATGGGTGGCGATGTTCGCGCCGCTCGCCTTCGTGATGTTCTTCTCGTTCCGCATCGACCGGATGACGACGTCGGGTGCCCGCACCGCCTTCTTCGCCTTCGCAGCGGTAATGGGCGTGTCGATGGCGAGCATCTTCCTGGTGTTCACCGGCACCAGCATCGCGCAGGCGTTCTTCACCGCCGCCGCGCTGTTCGCTGGCATGAGCCTGTGGGGCTACACCACCGGGCGCGACTTGACCAAGATGTCGACCTTCCTGATGGTCGGCCTGATCGGCGTGATCGGCGCGAGCCTGGTCAATCTGTTCATCGGCTCGTCGGTGCTGCAGACCGTCGTCTCGGTCGCCGGTGTCGTCGTGTTCACCGGACTCACCGCCTGGGACACGCAGCGCCTGAAGAGCGAATATTTCGCGTACGCCGGCACCCAAGCTGCCGAAAAACTCGCGATCATGGGCGCGCTGTCGCTGTACCTCAACGTCATCAACCTGTTCCAGCTGCTGCTGGGCCTGATGGGCCAGCGCGAGGAATAAGGCCTTACCCCCTCCCGCTACCACGCGGGAGGGGTTCGTTCAGGCGAAGGCCGATTTCGGGATATGCGTGATGCGACAGGCGAGATCGGCCTCGCCGCTGGCCACCACATAGTGGTCGCCGGCGTCGACAATGCCCGTCGTGAACACAACATTGTCGAGGTACATCAGCTCCTTGATCGGATCGGTCAGCGCCGGATTGGCCTCGATCAGCGGATCGTGGCTGGTCCGCAGGACGATGCTGGGATCGTCACGATCAAGGATCGACCAATAGGTCCGGTAAATCCCGACCACGCCCGACGGCTCCACGCCGTGCCACAAGGTCAGCCAGCCTTCGGGCGTCGCGATCGGCGGAGCCCCGCCGCCCATCCGCGCGGTCGCCATCGTCGCGGCGTGGGGGCGGATGCCCGGCTTGTCATAGGGCTTCCAATGCAGCGCATCGGGCGAACTGGCGAGATTGATCGACGGCCCCGCGCGCCACTCGCTGCCCGGCGGATACGCGAAATACAAATCGCCCAGCGGCCGCGTCTGCGCCCAATGCTTACCGCCGATCAGCCCCTCGAAGATCAGCATGTCCTTATTCTGGTGATCGAGCACGATCCCCTCCAGCGTCCAGTCGAGCGCGTTGTCGGAGGTGTAGAGCGTGGTCGAATGCCGCTCGGGGCTGACCGAGCACGTCGTCATCAGATAACGATCGCCGACCTTGCTGATCCGCGCATCCTCGACGCCGTAGCATTGGTATGAGGCGCGCGGGGTGACGGCCTTGTCGTAATGCACCGCCTCAACGCGGGTGCCGTCGGCGGTAAGTTCGACCGGCAGCAACCACGACAGCGAGGTCAGCGCCATCACCTTCCATCCGCCGCCCCGCATCATGAACTTGCGCGGATCGGAGGTATCGACAAAATCGAGCGGCCAGGCATCGAGGCAATACCCCCCGTCGAACCAACGCAGGGCGTTGATATGCTGGTCCGTCATCGGTGCCCGCAACGCCTCCGCCACGCGCACCATCAGCAGCAGATTGCCATTCGCCAGCCGCGTCATGCCGGGGTTGAACGCGCCCAGCACATAGGTTTCGGCATCCACCTTGCCTGCAAGCGGCGACCGCGCCAGGTCGACATCGGCGGGACCGAAGATCAGCGCATCATGGGAAAAGCTCATTCCGAATTCTCGTTTCGAGGCGTGATGGTCAATTGTTGCACGACCGCGCGACGCGGTTGCGTCAGGATATACTGGACGCCGACCGCAATGTCCTCGGCGCGCAGTGCGGTTTCGTCGCGGATCTTCTCGCGTTGTTTTTCCGGCGGCATCTCTGGCTCCTGCATCGTCGATCCGGTCAGGCCCGGCTCGACCAAAGCGACGCGAATGCCCTTGGGTCCCATTTCCCTACGGAACGCCTCGGCAAAACCCTGAATGCCGTATTTGATTCCGGCATACACGGTCGAATTGGGGCCCAGCACATGCGCGCTCATCGAGCCGATCAACACGATATCGCCCGCGTCGCCAAGCGCCGCGATCGAGGCGTGGGCAGTCATCAGATACCCGGTAAAATCGGTCGCGATGGCATAGCGCACGTCCTCCTCGGACATGTCGCTCAGCCCCTCGGCAGCGACAGCGGCGTTGATGACCGACACGTCGACGCCGCCGAGATACGCCCGGCTGGCCTCGACGAACGCTTTCGGGCTCGCAGGCTCGGCAAGGTCGAGCGTGATGCCGTCGCCCTCGCCAACCTCGCGAATGCGCGTAAGCGCGTCGGCCAGGTGCGCCGCGCTGCGGCCGCAGATAAACACGCGCGCGCCCTCACTCGCCAGCAGCACGGCGATAGCACGGCCGATCCCGGTCGTGCCGCCGGTGATGATCACGCGCTTGCCCTTCAAACTGGGCATTGCGGTATGCGCATCGGAAAGGTCAGTCATGCGAAGCTCCCGGTTATACTGCCGGGAGACGCGTCAGCCCGGTGCCGGTTCCGCCGCAATCCGCGCGAGCAGGCGATCGACCCCGGCGAGCGCCTCCGGTTCGCCAAGCGTCGGGGCATGACCGATCCCGGGGACCGTAACCAATTCGCCAACGGTGAGCCCGGCGACCATCCGCTCGGCGACGCTCGCGGCAAGGATATCGGACTTGCCCCCGCGCACGATCAGCGTGGGTACGTCCTTCAAGCGGTCGAGCGCGCGCCACATATCGGGGCCGGCCTCATTGCCCGGCACGCGGAACGGCTCCGCGATCTTCATATCGTAATCGAGCACGATCCGCCCCGCACTGTTGAGCCGATACAAGCGCTTGGCCATCGCCAGCCAGTCTTCGAGGCCATAGGTGGGATAGACGTCGCCATTCGCCTCCGCCACCGCGCGCGCGGCATGGATCCAGGTGGGCCAGCTACTGGATTTGCCGACATAACTGCGGATACGCGAAAGCCCTTCGGGCCGGATCTCCGGGCCGACGTCGTTGAGCACGGCCCCCACCAGCGTTTCGCGCGCCGTCCCCGCCAGCAACATCGTCACGATTCCGCCAAGCGAGGTGCCGATCGCGACGTAGCGCGCCACGCCCAGTTCGCCGAGCAGCCCCTCAATATCCTGCACATAGGTAAGCGGGACATAGGTCATCGGGTCCTTGGCGTAGCCGCTCTCGCCGCGCCCGCGCAGATCGACTGCGATCACACGCCACTGTGGCGACAGCCGCCGCGCGAGGTCGTCATAATCGCGCGCGTTACGCGTCAGGCCGGGCAGGCACAGGATCGGCGGGCGATCGTCGGGGCCCGGATACTCGCGATAGTGCAGCCGCACCCCGTCATTCGACCACCAATATCGATTTTCGTAAGGCGACATGGTCAGATCCTGGGGTTGCGTCCTGCGGCCGGCACCCTCCATATCCACGCATGAGCATCACCCCGCAAGCATATGCGCCGCAAAGCGCGATCCTCGAACTGGGGGATGCCTTTTACGATCCCGTCGCCGCCGCCGACTTTCCCGAAACCCGCTTGCGCTTTCGTAACGATCGCGCGGCGCGGGAGGTCGGACTTGATACGATGGGCGACGACGAATGGCTGCGGCATTTCGGGCGGTTCGAGAGCCTGCCGGGCAGTCTCGCGGAGCCGCTGGCACTGCGCTACCACGGCCACCAGTTCCGCGTGTACAATCCCGAGATTGGCGACGGGCGCGGCTTTCTGTTCGCGCAATTGCGCGACACGCGCGGGCGGCTGATGGACCTTGCCACCAAGGGGTCCGGCACGACACCCTGGAGCCGCTTTGGCGACGGGCGACTGACGCTGAAAGGTGGCATGCGCGAAGTGCTCGCCACCGAAATGCTGGAAGCGCTGGGCGTCGAAACCTCGCGCAGCTTCTCGCTGATCGAAACCGGCGAGGCGCTGGAGCGCGGCGACGAGCCCTCCCCCACCCGTTCGGCGGTGCTGGTGCGGCTCAGCCACGGCCACATCCGCATCGGCACCTTCCAGCGCATCGCCTATCTGCGCGATGCCGAGAACATGACGCGGCTGGTCGAATATGTCCTGCGCAACCTGTATGACGAGGTGCCCGGCGAGAATGCCGCCGAGCGTCTGCTCGATCTGGTGGTCGGTCGCGCCGCGACGCTCGCCGCCAGCTATATGGCAGCGGGGTTCGTCCACGGCGTGCTCAATTCGGACAATATCAACGTGACGGGCGAGAGTTTCGATTACGGCCCGTGGCGATTCGCGCCGACCTGGGACCCAGGTTTCACCGCCGCCTATTTCGATCATGCCGGACTCTATGCCTTCGGCCGCCAGCCCGAGGCGATTCACTGGGACGTGATGCAGCTCGCGGTCAGCCTGCGCACGATCAGCGCGGCCGAACCGCTGATCGCAGTGCTGGAAAGCTTCGCAGAGCGCTACCAGCTTGCGGTGTCCCACGCGATCTTGTGGCGACTGGGCGTCACGCCACGCGATCCGCAGCAGGACCGTGGCTTGGTGCAGACGGTCGAACGCGCGCTGCGGACGAGCGAAAGCGGCCTTGATGGTTTTTTCTTCGACACGTTCGGCGGCGTCGCGCCCGAAGGCGAGGCCTTCGCCGAGGTGCGCGCTGCGCTTACGCCTTACGTCGCCCGCAAGCCCCGCGACCATCATTATTGGCAGGGCCCGCCCTGTTCGATGTTGATCGACGAAGTCGAGACGATCTGGGCGGCGATCGACCAGAAGGACGATTGGCAGCCCTTTCATGCCAAAATCGCGCGCATCCGCGAGATGGGCGAGGCGATGACGTAACCCATAGTGAGCGAACCGCCGCGAGCAGAGTGGATTTGCGCACGATTCTGAGGCAGAGGCCGTTGTAAATGTCTTCCGAACTTCTTTCCTTCGAACCCGCGACCGGTGCCACCTTGTGGCGTGGCTCGATTGGCGATGTCGACGCCGAGGTGGCCACTGCCCGGGCAAGCTGGGCGAGCTGGGCGGCACAGCCCCTCGCCTATCGCATCGAGGCCCTGCGCCGCGTCGCCAATGTCGTGCGTGCGCGTGCCGATGCCTTTGCCGATCTGATCGCGCGCGAAACCGGAAAACCGCTGTGGGAAGCCCGCACCGAAGTCGAAACCGTGATCGCCAAGGTCGACATTTCCGTGACGGCCTATGCCGAACGCACGCCGCAGCGGCGGCTCGATTCGCAAATGGGCGGGCGCATGGCGTTGCGGCACAAGCCACATGGCGTGCTCGCGGTACTCGGGCCCTATAATTTCCCGGCGCATTTGCCCAACGGCCATATCGTGCCGGCCTTGCTCGCAGGCAACGCAGTGGTGTTCAAGCCGTCGGAAAAGACCCCGGCCTCGGGCGCTTTTCTGGTCGAATGTTTCCATGCCGGCGGCGTGCCCGAGGGGTGCGTCCGCCTGTTGATCGGGGGTGCCGCCGAGGGCAAGGCGCTCGCCGCGCATGACGGCATTGATGGTCTGCTGTTCACCGGATCGGCGCACACCGGCATCGCGCTCAACCGCGCGTTCGCGAGCCGACCAGAGAAAATTCTCGCCCTCGAAATGGGCGGCAATAACCCGATCGTGGTGTGGGATTCGCCCGATTTGCATTCCGCCGCGATCGTCATCGTGCAATCGGCCTTCACCAGTGCCGGTCAGCGCTGCACTGCCGCGCGCCGCCTGATCGTCGACGAAAAGCTGTTCGAGCCGCTGCTTGGGGAAGTGACCAAGCTGGTCAACCGCATCATCGTCGACGAACCTCATGCCACCCCGTCGCCGTTCATGGGGCCGGTGATCGACAATGAGAGCGCCGATTTGCTCAGCGAGAGCTTCCTCGAACTGATGATGCGTGGCGGGCGGCCGATCCGCCATCTCGAACGCCCGATTGCGGACCGCCCGTTCCTGCGCCCCGCCTTGATCGACACCACCGAAATGAACGACCGGCCCGACATCGAGCTGTTCGGCCCGATCCTGCAGGTCATCCGCAAATCCAGCTTCGAAGATGCCATTACCGAAGCGAACAACACGCGCTACGGCCTGTCGGCATCGTTGCTCAGCCAGAACCCGGCTTTGTACGACCAGTTCTGGGCCAATGCGCGCGCCGGAATCGTCAATTGGAACAAGCCGACCAACGGTGCCTCCTCCGGAGCCCCGTTCGGCGGCATCGGCTGGTCGGGCAATCATCGGCCAAGCGCCTATTACGCGGCGGACTATTGCGCCTATCCCGTCGTTTCAAGCGAGGCCGACCAGGCGCGCGCTTCGATCGGTGTCGGTTTGCGCGACGCGTAACGCGGTTGGCGGTCGACTTATCGGGTTTCGGCCAACCGCTGGCCGCGAATTCAGGAACTTACGCGCATTCCAGGCTTTTGCGTGTTCGTGAAAAACGCTGACACCGCCGATTGCGAACCGCCCCGCGCCCGCAAGCTGAAAACCGAATCGGACAATTGCCTCGCCATTGCGATCCGCGAACGCGACAGCGAGGTCGCTGCCTTGCTGATTGACGAAGCCGCCAAATTGGCGCGGCGATCGAGGGAATTGGCGAACAAGGACTGATCCCCCATCAAGTAAGTGGGAAAAAGCTGGTCTACCCAGCCCCCAAGCAACCGTGAATTGCCCCGGGCGCAGGTCCAGCCCATCGCATAACGATGGCAACGCTTCTCGATCCCACCGCGCGCGGGCGCGTCATTCTCGTCGGTGCGGGCCCGGGCGACCCCGGCTTGCTGACGGTGCGCGCGGTCGCGGCGCTCGAAAGCGCTGATGTCGTGGTACATGACGGTTTGATTGATCCGCGCGTGCTCGAGCTCGCCCCCACGACCGCACAGCGAATCTCCGTGGCGAAGCAGCGAGCCCGGCACACCTTGCCGCAGGAGGCGATCAACACCCTCATCATCGCGCATGTGAAGACCGGCGCGATCGTGGTGCGGCTGAAGGGCGGCGATCCGTTCATCTTCGGGCGTGGCGGCGAAGAGGTTGAAGCGGTGCGCGCCGCCGGTCTGCCGGTCGAGGTAATCCCCGGCGTGTCGGCAGCGTTGGGCTGCGCGGCGGAGGCGATGCTGCCGCTGACCCACCGCGACCATAGCAGCGCGGTCAGCTTCGTTGCCGGGCAATGCAAGGGACTGACCGATCAGGACTGGTCCGGGCTGGCCGGCAAGGGCCGCACGCTCGTCATTTATATGGGCGTCGCCACCGCCAGCGACATTGCCGACAAATTGATGCGCGACGGCGTCGCCCCCGAAATGCCGGTCGCGGTGCTCGAGCGCGGCACGCTCGACGGGCACCGCGCGATCCGCACTCTGCTCGCCGACCTCGGGTCGATGGTCGAGCGCGAAAAGGTCGCGTCCCCGGCGATCATCGTCGTCGGCGAAGTTGTCGATCTGTCCGACGCCGAGGATAAGCTCGGTCGCTGGGCCAGAATTGCGGAGTCTGTTGCTTGAAACTGCTGACCGGAAACGATTTGCCGACGGGTGATGTGCTGTGGTGGACGGGCTCAAGCTGGTCCCGCCATGTCGAGGACGCCGCCGATGTCGGCGACCAGGGCGAAAGCATCGCCCGCGCCGAGGAAGGCGCGCGCCGGGTCAACGGTGCCTATGTGATCGACGCCACCGCCACGCCGGAAGGCCCGCGCCCAGCACACATAAAGGACCGCGTCCGCGCGCTCGGTCCGACGGTGCGGCCCGATCTGACCTTGAAGCCTGCGGATCCTGCGGCCGGAAGCTGGGTAATCTGACATGTATAAATACGACCAATATGACCAGCAGATCGTCGATGCCCGCGTCGAGGAGTTTCGCGATCAGGTAAGGCGCCGTCTGGCGGGACAGATCACCGAGGACCAGTTCAAGCCGCTGCGGCTGATGAACGGCCTGTATCTGCAGCTCCACGCCTATATGCTGCGCGTCGCCATCCCCTATGGCACGCTCGACAGCCGCCAGATGCGGATGCTGGCGACGATCGCGCGCAAGTACGATCGTGGCTACGGCCATTTCACCACGCGGCAGAACATCCAGTATAATTGGATCAAACTGTCCGACGCGCCAGATATCCTCGCCGAGTTGGCGACGGTCGAGATGCACGCGATCCAGACCAGCGGCAATTGCATCCGCAATATCTCGTCGGACCAATATGCCGGGGCCGCCGCCGACGAAGTCGCCGATCCGCGTGTGTGGGCGGAATTGCTGCGGCAGTGGAGCACCTTCCACCCCGAATTCAGCTACCTGCCGCGCAAGTTCAAGATCGCGGTGATCGCTGCGGACGAGGTTCGCGCCGCGATGCGCCTGCACGATATCGGCCTGCAGATCGTCGAGCGCGACGGCATCCACGGCGTCGCCGTCTATGTCGGCGGCGGCATGGGCCGCACCCCGATGATCGCGCCGCCTGGGGCGGCATCTCGCACCGCTCATCGGGCGAGCGCTATGC
>OFRD01000414.1_pt1 | contig 16344 bp, 15 predicted proteins | sample 1543041 | NCBI WGS metagenome assembly OFRD01 (sample SAMN07774234, study PRJEB24372) | wastewater metagenome | isolation source: Exp Tend CN 100WW | collected 2016-02
CCCCTACGGCTTGAGCTGACCAATACTTAACAATCTTTCTTATGCCATCAACTTCATATGTCACGTCACCAATTTCTGGACCGAATATTGGTGCGTATCCTGTCTCTTCCATTACTTCACGATATGCGCAGCCAATCATGGTTTCATTGGGATCTAATTTTCCCTTTGGTAATGACCAATCGTCATAACGCGGACGATGAATTACCGCTAACTCAAGCTTCTTCTTTCCTACTTGGCGCCACAGAACTGCGCCAGCGGCGAAAATAACTTCTCTATCTGGGCTCATTTAGCGATCCTTTGAGTAGGTGTGGATAAAGGCTGCGTGCACGTCCAATAAAGCCTCACCTTTATTGCTCTTGCTCACTCGCAGCCAATCTACTCCAGAGAGTTGCCAGCTAGAACTATCTGCGCTCAAACCTAAATCTAGGATTTCTTGCAAACGGTGTTGGTGTTCTTTCTTATCTATGCGCACCAAACTCTCCACGCGGCGATCAAGATTGCGTCCCATCAAGTCGGCACTACCAATCCAATACTCATGATCTCCGGCATTAATGAAATGGAAGATTCGTGAGTGTTCTAGAAAACGACCAAGAACTGATTTTACAGTAATGGTCTCTGAAATTCCTTTGATGCCTGGCTGAACGGCGCAAATCCCTCGGACTAGTAACTCTATCTTCACACCAGCCTGAGATGCTTCATAGAGTTTTGCAACAAAGCCTTCATCAAGAATTGAATTGAGTTTGAGTTGAATTCCAGATGCCTTGCCAGCTTCATGGTTCTTAATCTCACGATCAATTCGTTCAGTAATTCCAGAACGTAGAGTTGCAGGTGCAACTAGTAAACGTGAATATTTTGATTGAGGAGCAAAGCCAGAGAGTTGATTAAATAGTTTTGTGAGATCTTCAGTTAACTCTGGATCAGCACTGAGAATTCCTAGATCTTCATAGATACGGGCAGTCTTCGGGTTGTAGTTACCTGTGCCTAAGTGACAGTATCGACGCAATCCATTTGCTTCATCGCGGATAACAAGTGAGAGCTTGGCATGTGTCTTTAGACCCATGAGTCCATAAACAACGTGGACGCCAGCTGCTTCTAACTTACGTGCCCAGCGCACGTTTGCTTGTTCATCAAAGCGATCACGGATTTCAATAACTGCTAAAACTTGTTTGCCTGCTTCTGCAGCTTCAATCAAGGCTTCAACGATGGGTGAATCACCTGATGTTCTATAAAGCGTCTGCTTAATCGCCAAGGTCTGTGGATCTTGGGCAGCATTTTGTAGGAACTGCACCACTGATGAAGTGAAGGATTCATAGGGGTGGTGGAGCAATATCTCACCTTGGCGAATAGCTGCAAAAAACAGGTCTGGATCTTCTTGATCTACTTCAGCAAGTGCTTTGGCAGTTCTTGATCTAAATCGATCAAACTTCAACTCAGGAAAATCAAGATCTGCAATTTTGTTGAGTGAAGTTAAATCAAGGGGTGCAGAAACATGAATCACGTTTTCTGGATTAATCTTTAACTCTTCAGATAGCCGAGTCACCAAATTCTCATCGACTTCACTTTCAATTTCCAAACGCACTGGTGGACCAAATCGGCGACGAGCAAGCTCTTGTTCAATAGATGTCAAAATGTCCTCTGACTCTTCTTCATCTAGATCCATATCCTGATTTCGGGTAATGCGAAATGTGTAGTAATCCTGAATAATCATTCCAGGAAAGAGTTCCTGAAGGTGAATAGCAATCAAATCCTCTAATGATAAGAATCTAGTTGAGCCTGTCTTAGCCGTTGCAATAAAGCGTGGCAAAATCTCCGGCACCTTAACGCGGGCAAAGAACTCTTCTTGTGAAGCTGGGTTCTTAACAATGACACCTAAGTTCAGTGATAAGCCTGAAATATAAGGAAATGGGTGAGAAGGATCAACAGCTAATGGAGTTAATACTGGAAAGATTCTGTCGTGAAATAACTTGGTAACATAGCCGCGCTCAGTTTCATCGAGCTGATCCCAGTGAAGAAATTCGATTCCTTGCTTCTTTAGTAAAGGTTCAATCTCCTTGTGATACACCTTTGACTGACGCTCCATCAAAGCATTTGTGCGAAGAGAAACTTGTTTCATCAACTCCATTGGAGTAATGCCAGCAATATTTGCTGCTGTTACTCCGTTTTCTAACTTACTCATCAAGGTTGCCACACGAACCATAAAGAACTCATCAAGATTTGAAGAGAAAATTGCAAGGAAGCGCACACGCTCTAGAAGAGGCACCGTTGGATCTTCAGCCAACTCCAAGACCCGCTGGTTAAATGAAAGCCAACTCATCTCACGGTCGGTGATGTGTTGAAGCTTCATAGGGAAATTGTGTCCTTGTTTCGTGAACTCTAAGTGTCCGGACTAAGACTATCAGGCTAATCAAGGGCGATTAGGTGCCAATCTAGGCTCAATGGCAGACTTGCACCCATGATGATGAATTACTGGATGAGCCCAGAAACAACTTCATTAAATCGTCTACCGATGCTTAACATCGAACATCTAGAAAAAATTAATCTCGATGGAACATGGCGCTTTCAACTTCTTCGCTCTCCTCGTGATCCATTAGGTCGCAAGTGGGCATCAATTCCAGTTCCTGGTTTATGGACGATGCAAGAAGAAAGTAATGTGTTTTTCGATAAACCCATCTACACAAACACTCAAATGCCATTTGAAGAACAACCACCTTTTGTTCCAGAAGAAAATCCGCATGGTGTATATGAGCGAGATTTTGATCTACCTGAAGGATGGATGGGCAAGCGCATTGTTTTGCACATTGGTGGTTATGAATCTGTAGCAGTTGTATTCATCAACGGCGTTGAGGTTGGACTTACTAAAGACTCACGTCTTGCAGCTGAATTTGATGTTACAAGCTTTGTTAAGCGCGGCAACAATGTTGTGCGCATTGATGTTACAAAATGGTCTGATGCAACTTTCATTGAGGACCAAGACCAATGGTGGCATGGTGGAATTACCCGCTCAGTAAAACTCTTTGCAACTAACAAGGTTTTTATTGAGCGCTTCTACACAACTGCAGGTCTTGAAAGAGATCGCACCACAGGCACACTAGATATCCGTGCACACATCGCCTCAATCGATAGCATTTCAACGCACAACTACACCCTGCGTGCATCCATTCAAGAGCTTCCAAAAGTTAAAGCGGCAAATCTTGAATCAACGCTCAAGACTTTCCAATCCCCTAAATGGACTGAACGCGCTGAAGAGTTAAAGGCTAGAAGTGATGAGTATTTCCATGGAAAGTTTTGGCATGGCAATATGCCAGAAGATGCCAAGAAAGCTATTTTGGAAAATGAACCATGGCCAGCGGGCAAAATCCATCTAAATACCCGCATTCCTAAAGTTAAAGCCTGGTCAGCAGAATCGCCTCATCTCTACACCCTCCACGTTGAACTCATCGATCCTGATGGCAACATCGTTGAAGTCTCACAACAAAAAATTGGCTTTAGATCAGTTGAAGTAAAGGGCCAGGACTTCTTAGTTAATGGCCAACCTGTGATGTTCTATGGCGTTAACCGCCACGATTTCAACCGTTACACAGGTCGAGCACTCACTCGTGAAGATATGCGTGAAGACTTACTAGAACTCAAGCGTTGGAACTTCAACGCCGTTCGCACATCTCACTATCCCAACGATGCAGCTTTTCTAGATCTCTGTGATGAGCTTGGTTTCTATGTCATCGGTGAAGCAAATATTGAATCTCATGCATTCATTGCATCTATCTGTGATGATGCAAAGTATTTAACTGCATTCGTTGATCGAGTGGGCAGAATGATTCAGCGCGATATTCACCACCCTGCAGCAATCATGTGGTCACTTGGAAATGAATCAGGTGCTGGAACCAACCATGAAGCAGCTGCCGCATTTGCTCGAAGCTTTGATCCATCACGTCCACTTCACTATGAAGGTGGTATTCGCGGTAACTGGATGGGTTCACATTCACTTACCGATGTTATTTGTCCAATGTATCCAGCCATTACGGCAATCAAAGAGTATGCAACTTCAGCCAAAGCAGATCGTCCATTGATTATGTGCGAGTACTCCCATGCTATGGGCAATAGCAATGGAACATTGGCTGAGTATTGGGAAGTTATTGAAACAACGAGAGGTCTGCAAGGCGGATTTATCTGGGAGTTCTGGGATCACGGTCCAGTTCAAACGATGCCGGACGGATCGAAGCGCAACGCTTATGGCGGCGACTACGGTGAGAAGAAGCATGATGGCAACTTCTGCTGTGATGGAATGGTTTTCCCAGATCGCACCGCTAAGCCTGCAATGGCTGAATTTAAGGCTATTGCTGCCCCCGCCAACATCAGCGCAGTTAAAGCATCAACTGGTTCTTTCAAAATCTTTAATAAGCACTTCTTTAAAGATTTAAGTGAGTATGAAGTGAGCTGGACTATTACTCGTGATGGCCTCATCATCGATAGTGGCAAAGTACAGCTAGGCAAAGTTGCACCACGTAAAACTGTTGCATTCAAAGTTGCCTCAAAGCATTTAGCTAAGGCCGATGGCCTGGGTGAGCGCTTCATTACTTTCACCATCATCAACATTGATAGCACCCCATGGGCTCCAGCATTTACTGAGGTTGGCTGGAACCAAATGGCTCTGCCTTCACGTGCTCTAACTATTAAGAACGCTAAAGCCTCTGATGAATACACACATGTTCTAGATGACTGCGGTCAGATAGTTATCCCACGTGGTGTGGTTGCACCGGTTCTAACGTTGTGGCGCGCACCAACAGATAATGATCGCATCGGACACATGGCCACTAAGTGGAACCGCTGGGGCTTGCGCGATATGGATCGCACGGACTGCGTTGTTTCACAAAATCGCACCAGCACTAAGGTCACAAACACCTGGCAAACAAGTACTGGAATTAGCATCAAGCATGTTCAAGTTATTACACCTGTGGCCGATGGCTTTAGAGTTAAAGAATCTGTGACTTTGCCTAAGGTGCTAACGGACGTTGCACGTGTTGGTATTAACTTCGAATTAGATGGTGCGCTCACTGATGTGACCTGGTTTGGTTCTGGCCCTCATGAGTCATACCCAGATCGAAAGATTGCTCGTATTCATCGCTTTGTTTCTAGTGTTGCAAATCAATACATTCCATATGTCAGGCCACAAGAAAATGGTGGACATACAGCTGTGCGCTGGTTTGAGGTAACAGATGCAGTTGGGCATGGAGTGAGAGTCCACATGGGTAAACCATTACAGGTCTCTGTAACGCCTAATAGGGCAGTGGATTTAGCTGATGCAACCCATGATGTTGAAGTAAAAGCATGTGGCAACGTCGTTGTTCATATCGATGGCGCTCATCGCGGAGTTGGAACCTCATCATGTGGTCCAGATACTTTGCCTAAATACAAAATCAAACCAGGTTTACACACCTGGGAGTGGACGCTTACTTCAATCTAAATTCAATGGCCAATGAATGGCAATTGGATATTTGCAGCTTCGACCATCTCCTGATGATTTACCGCGTGCTCGTCTCCACATCCATGGCAGAGCAAAAGTAATAAACCATAAAACGCTCACAACAACTTTAAAAATCTTTGGTTCAGGCTTTGCCGGTGGCAGAGGATCACGCCACTCTGTATTAAAAGGAAGTTCAAGAAGTTCAAGTACTGCATCTGCAACGCGTTCATGCCCCATTGCATTTAAGTGCAAACGATCAAAGGCTAAGAATCTTTTATCACTAAATGCCGTTTCTTCATTTGCATCGGCGATGATTGCACCAACTTCTTGTGCAACTGCGCGCACATTTCGATTAAACCCACCAAAGCGCTCTTCCCACATCTTGGCAGAGCGCCCTGAGTTCCCTGTGCGCTCTAAAACTGTGAACAGCAAAATCGTTGCACCTGATGCAGCAAGGCGTCTAACAGCATCGGTGTATTGAGCTAAAACAATCTCGGCCTTGTATCCAGGTCTAATAACATCATTGGCACCGGCATGGAAAGAAATAAGTGTGTCTGGTCCAGTCACTTGGGCTAGCGCAGCTTCAATCTGCTCATCTAGAACTTGTCTGACTAACTTTCCACGAATAGATAAGTTGGCATACGTAAAATCTGGATGCGCAGTTGCCATAACATCGGCAACTCGATCAGCCCAACCGCGATAGTTGCCATACTTTTTCTCATCACACATACCCTCGGTATAGGAATCACCGAGCGCGATAAAACGAGTGTAAATCACCTGCTTACCCCTTACGGCGTGCCTGGTCTATATGGAACAGCGCAATTGATGTTGCAACTGAAGCGTTCAAAGACTCAGTTGATGCACTGATTGGAATAGAAATTACAAGATCGCACTTCTCACGAGTTAATCGTGCAAGGCCTTTTCCTTCACTGCCAACAACAATCATGATTGGCTCTGCAGCGATCTTCATTGAGGCAATAGTCTCTTCTGATTCTCCATCTAATCCAACAACAAAGAGGCCCATCTTCTTAGCTGCATCAATAGTACGAGCAAGGTTAGTGACCTGAGCAATTGGCATACGGGCTGCAGCTCCAGCAGATGCCTTCCATGCAGATGCAGTCATTGCCGCAGCACGGCGCTCAGTCATCAGAACACCTGCTGCGCCAAATGCTGCAGCGCTTCGAACAATGGCACCTAAGTTACGTGGATCTGTCACACCATCGAGTGCAACAACTAGGGCAGGATTTTTAGCGCGAGACATGATTTCTTCAAATGATGAGTATTGATACGGCTTAATAGCCAGAATAATCCCCTGGCTATTAGGTGAGATTCCTTCAACTTCTGCGCGGTGTGCTTCACGAATCGATAGACCTAAGTGAAGTGCCAGCTTGAGTGATTCAGCAACACGATCATCAACTTCGATGCTGCGAGCAACTAGTAGTTCTGTGGCAGGAACTGCCTCACGCAACGCCTCCAGAACTGCGTTACGACCTGCAACGATTTCACCACGTGGACGATCACCGCGAGGTGCACGTGAAGGTGCAGAACGAGTCATCGTTGTTGCGCGTGGAGAAGTTGAACGTGGCGCAGGTGTACGAGTTGCTTTCTTCTCTGCAGCTTTCTTGCGCTTTGCAGCTGCGTGATAAGGACGATCTTCAGCTTTAGGTGTTGGACCTTTTCCTGTTAAACGCTTCTTGTTTTTTCCACCAGTGCCTGAAGATGGACCCTTTTTTGATTGGCGAATTGCGCCTTTGCGTGATGAATTGCCGGCCATGGTTAACTCTTTTCTTCCATTGACCAACGTGGCCCTTGTGCTGTGTCCTCAATTGTAATTCCTAAAGCGAGTAGCCCATCACGGATGGCATCTGATGCAGCAAAATCCTTACGCTCACGTGCAGCCGCGCGCTCTTTTAGCGCCAACTGAATTACACCATCAAGTGCTGCATTCACATTTCCTGATGCCCTTTGTGGGTAATTTGTATCAAAGGGATCACAGCCCAGAATCTGCAGAGCACCGCGGATTTCATTGGCATTTTTAGCGATTGCCTTTTTATCACCATCAGTAATTGCTTGGTTTCCAAGACGTAGATTCTCTGAAATCGAAGCTAATCCTGCTGGCACAGCTAAATCATCATTCATTGCTGCGCAAAAGGCATCGTTAATTGTTGGCTCTGGCTCTGTTCCTAGAAGTTCCACTGAGCGAGTTAAGAAGTTTTCAATACGACGAAATGCCACAGCTGATTCATCAAGGGCTGCCTCTGAGTACTCCAGCATTGAACGGTAGTGCGCACTACCTAAATACCAACGTAGTTCGATTCCACGAACGCGCTGCAAAATAACTTCCACCTGCAATGTATTGCCAAGAGATTTACTCATCTTTTCACCAGCTTGAGTCACCCAGGCGTTATGTAACCAGCGGTTAGCAAATTTATATCCAGCTGCCTCTGATTGTGCAATCTCATTTTCATGGTGAGGGAAAACTAAATCTAAGCCGCCACCGTGAATATCAAATGCCTCACCAAGATAGGCGTGCGCCATCGCAGAGCATTCCAAATGCCAGCCAGGTCGTCCTGCTCCCCATGGAGTTGGCCATGATGGATCTCCAGGCTTTGCTGCTTTCCATAGAGCAAAATCGCGTGGATCTCTTTTGAATTTTTCATCAGCATCTGCTGCTGGTTGTAAATCATCGAGCTTTTGACCTGACAGAGTTAAATAGCGCTTAAGTTTGCGCACTTCTAAATACACATCACCATTACCTGGAGCATAAGCAGCGCCATTATCAATAAGTTTTGCCATCAGTTCGATCATCTGAGTGATGTGGCCCGTTGCCCGTGGTTCATAAGTGGGTGGCAAAACATTTAAGGAAGCAAAGGCTTGAGTAAAGATGCGCTCATATTTCATGGCAACTGCCCACCATGGTGCTTTTTCATGGACTGCTTTATGCAAAATCTTGTCATCAATATCGGTGACGTTTCTAATGAAAGTAACGTCATAGCCAGACCAGGTCAGCCAGCGGCGCAAAATATCAAAGTTAACTGCGCTTCGAACATGGCCGATATGTGGATGTGATTGAACCGTTGCACCGCACACATACATAGAGACGTGACCCGGGATCAGTGGCTTAAAAACGCCTACTTCACGGGTTGCTGTGTCATAGAGATTGAGTGCAGACATTTGAGAATTCTACTGCTTATAAACCAGAGCAGTTGCAATGGCAGCGATGCCTTTGCCTTCACCAGTTAAGCCCAAACCATCAGTTGTCGTTGCAGAAACTGAAACCTGCACGCCACCCAGAGCAGATGAAATCGCTGCAATAGCTTCACCGCGGCGTTTACCAATTTTTGGACGATTACCAATGATCTGCACACTCACATGTGAAATAGCAAAGCCTTCCTTTTTAACTAACGCAGTGCACTCTTGCAATAACCGCACACCCGAAGCACCTGCATATTCAGGGCGATCTGTACCAAAGTTACTCCCTAAATCCCCTAAGCCAGTTGCCGCAAAGAGGGCATCACAGATTGCATGGGCTGCAACATCGCCATCTGAGTGTCCTTCAACGCCTTGCTCATCTGGCCAGTGCAAACCAGCTAGCCAAAGTTCGCGTCCTTGCCCAAAAGCATGTGCATCAGTTCCAATTCCGCTGCGAATCTCTTTACCTAAACCTAAGTGTGAAAGGGCTGTATTTAAATCAGCAGGAGTAGTGATTTTTATTGCTCGCTCTTCGCCTCTAATGACTTTTACTTTTCCGCCTGCTGCTTCAATCAGGCCAGCATCATCGCTTGCTTCACCGCCAGATGCATGCGCATCACGAAGTGCAGAAGTTTTAAAGCCCTGTGGGGTTTGAATGCTGACTAGTGAGGCGCGATCAGGAGTTGAAAGAACAAAGCCATTGCTATCAGTGACTTTGATTGTGTCCACAACAGCTAGGGCTGGAACAACTGCCACTTCACCGCTCTGCAGCTGGGCAATCACTCGCTGTGCCACATCAGTACTAGCTAGCGCTCTGGCAGCATCGTGAACTAAAACGTAATCTCCCGTTGCAACTGCCAGAGCGTTTCTCACACTCGCAGAGCGTGTGGCACCGCCAGTAACAACAACAATGCCATCACCGAGTAGTTCACTGATTTGTTTTTCAAAACCGGCAGGGGCGCTGACAATGATTTGATCAGCAACTGGGGCTAAGGATGAAACGGCATGTTCAAGCAGAGTGCGATCTGCTAATTGGATAAGAGCTTTAGGAATGCCTGCGCCAAATCTTTCACCACTGCCAGCGGCAGCGATGATGGCGCTAATAGACATTGTTAGGAAGCGAGAACCTCGTCAAGGATTACTGCAGCCTTTTCTTCATCAGTGCGCTCTGCAAGAGCTAGCTCTGAGATAAGGATCTGCTTCGCCTTGGCGAGCATGCGCTTTTCACCAGCTGATAGACCACGGTCTAAGTCGCGGCGATACAAATCGCGAACAACTTCAGCAACCTTAATAACATCACCTGAGGCGAGCTTTTCTAGGTTTGCCTTGTAACGACGTGACCAGTTAGTTGGCTCTTCCGTGTATGGCTGGCGCAACACGTTAAAGACACGGTCTAGGCCAGCAGAATCAACGACATCGCGAACGCCGACAAGATCCACATTTTCTGCAGGAACTCGAACGGTTAAATCACCTTGAGCAACTTTTAACACTAGGTAGGTCTTTTCCTCACCCTTGATCACGCGAGTTTCAATAGCTTCGATTAATGCAGCCCCGTGATGAGGATAAACAACGGTTTCGCCGACCTTAAATGTCATGTGATGCCCTTCGCTAGAGGGTCAATTCTACCAGTAATATCGCAATGAGAAAACCTGGCTATAACCAGCGTGAAACACTACTTATTTGATGTGAGACAATTGCGCCTATGCGCCGCGTACTAACTGCATTGTTAATTACTACTTTAACCCTCTCACTGAGTGGATGTGGCGCCGGATTAAACGCTGAAACACGCAATATCAAGCAAGTTACCGATGGTGTTGAGGCAACAGTAAATACTGAGGGTAACAACATTAAAATAGTCAATCTCCTCGTCGTTGAAACTGCCCAAGGCGCTGGCGTATTAGTGGGAACGCTCGTTAATTCTTTGGATCAAGAAGACACGCTGCTCGGTGTGGCAATTAACGGTCAGGTAGCAACTATCACAGGCACCAACGCTTTAGCTAAAAACACACCCGTTATATTTGAAGGTCCAAGTACAAATGCAAAAGCTGTAGTGCCAGTACTAGGTGCTAAAGCCGGCCAAAGTATTCAAGTAAGGATGTTCTTTGCCCGAGCCGGTGAAGTAACAGTACAAGCAATCATTCGTGACCAGCGTGATGACTACGCTGGCATCACTGCTTAAAAACTTACTTCTTTCCCTGGTTAGAAACTGCAGCAATAGCCTCTTTAGCTGCCTCAGGATCTAAATACTCTCCGCCCTTAACGCTTGGCGTTAGGTCAGCGTTGAGTGTGTAATAGAGCGGAATTCCAGTGGGGATGTTTAACCCAGCGATATCAGCATCGCTAACTCCATCGAGGTGCTTAACCAAAGCGCGCAGTGAGTTTCCATGAGCTGTGACTAGAACGCGCTTGCCAGCCTTCAGGTCAGGAACAATTGATTCATGCCAGTACGGCAACATGCGCTCAATAACATCTTTAAGGCACTCAGTCTTAGGGGCGCTAATGTCCGCGTAGCGCGCATCTTTAGCCTGTGAAAACTCATCATTGTCATCAATAGCAGGTGGTGGCACATCAAATGAGCGGCGCCATAGCTGGAACTGTTCTTCGCCATATTGAGCAAGAGTCTGGGCTTTATCTTTTCCTTGAAGAGCTCCGTAGTGACGCTCGTTTAATCTCCATGAGCGCTTAACTGGAATCCAGTGACGATCACAGGCATCTAAGGCTAACTGTGATGTGTGAATAGCACGGCGTAGTAATGATGTGTGAAGCAGATCTGGAAGTAATCCTCGCTCAGCTAGGAGTGCACCACCACGGCGGGCTTCATCTTCACCCTTTGCAGAGAGGCGAACATCGACCCAACCTGTAAAGAGATTCTTGGCATTCCACTCTGATTCTCCGTGGCGCAAAAGGATTAGTTCGTAGCTGCTCATAGCCTCATCCTAAACCAAATGTTTGAAAGCATCTAAATTGGCTAGAGACTCCCCGCGTGAAACGCGCCAAGCCCACTCACGGCGAATTGCATTAGCAAATCCAAGTTCAATAAGTGGATTAAAGGATGAATCAGAGATTTGAAGCACTGATCCCACTAAACGATCAATCTCTCGATCACTCACAGCAGATAGTGGCAAGCGCCCCACAAGGAAAATATCTCGCACTTCATTGATGGCAAAAGCGATTCCATAGAGGGATGCATTCTTAGCCATGCACCATGCATGCACGGCCGCCTCATTATCATCAGGCTTTCGGATAACGAAGGCGTTAATACTTAAAGAGTGATCGCCAACGATGAGTGCAAGGTGAGTTTGTAATTTCTTCTCACCTGGCAAAGTAACCAGGAAAGTATGTGAATCTTTGCGCTCAAACTCTAAATCATGAGAATCAAGGAACTCTTCGATAGTAAAACGTGGGTCGATCGCAGCCATTTACTCTCCTGCGATTTTGCGCGCTGCGTTATTTTCAGTAATAACAAGGTCATAGATATCTAATGTGCCACGGGCCGTTGTGTCCCAACCAAAGTGGGATGCATGCTCAATGGCGCCCATTGATAAAAGCACGCGGCGCTGTGGTTCAAGTAAAAGACGCGCAATAACTGAAGACCAGGCCTTTGCATCATGGCCATCGACTAGAACACCTGAAATACCATCGGCAACTGCGGTGCGAAGGCCGCCCACTGCCGTTGCAACTACTGGTGTGCCACAGGCCTGTGCTTCAAGTGCAACTAAACCAAAGCTTTCTGAATAACTAGGAACACATACTAAATCTGCTGCGCGATACCACTGCGGAAGATCAGCACGTAGTGTGGGAGGCATGAACCTCACAACATCATCTATTCCAAGCCATGTTGTTAACTCCTGCAAACGCTCTACTTCTTCAGTATTAGCACCAGAGGCTCCGCCAATAATATTTATTACTAATTTGGGGCGCAGATGTGGTGAGTGCTTAACAAGTTCAGCTGATGCGCGGATCAAAACTTCAGGGCCTTTATGGGGCTGAATACGACCAACAAAACTAACAACTAAGGCATCTGCATCTATACCAACAAACTCACGGGCGGCAGTTTTTCCAGCACCTGGAGTGAATGTGTAGAGATCAACACCTGGTGTGACAACATGGACGATATCTGGACAAGCATCATAGAGAGAAACAAGGCTGGCAGCTTCAGCATCAGTATTAGCAACCAAAGCCTGTGCTGCAGCAACTACTTGAGTCTCTCCCTGCACGCGAATCATTGGCTCTGGGCTTTCACCTTCAGCTAAGTTCAAATTCTTCACACGTGCCATGGTGTGCATGGTGTGAACTAGTGGAATACCTAGCTCTTTAGATGCAGGCATCGCTACTTTGCCAGAGATCCAGTAGTGAGAATGGATAACGTCATAGTTTTCTTCTTTGATAATACGTAAAAACTCTTTAGATAAACCATTGATATGGGCAGGTAGTTCTTCTTTAGTTAACGCCCCGTGACCACAGGCAAAGTGGCGAACTCGCACACCCTTAGAGATTTCAACAATCTCTGCTTGATCAGGATTAGTTCTGCGAGTGAAGATATCTACTTCCACACCCATGGCAGCCATGCGCTGGGCAGCTTCAACAACATAGATGTTCATGCCACCAGCATCACCAATACCTGGTTGATCCAGAGGTGATGTGTGCACCATCAAGGTTGCAATGCGCCCGTTCATGCTTTAAGGGTACGGGCAATTAGAAGGTTGCGCGAATGCTCCCCACGCTCTTGCCTCCGCCGTATGTACTTTCTTCCACCTCGCCCGCTTCCACGCCAAGAATCTTTAGCGCAGCTGCAGTAACTGCAGGCAATGCCCGCGAAGTTCCATCACTGATCTTGATGGCTAATGTGCGCCCATCTGGCATTGATGCAACATTGAAACCTTCTGCGCCATCTTTCATAAACAGACCTTCAATATTTTGCATCATTCTCGTTGCAAGACGACCTTGTCCTGAAACCATCTCAGGGAACTCTCTGCAGGCTGCCGCAACGCTTTGGTGCACAGGATCAGTTGAAATAGTTAACGCTCGCACTGCTCTTGCCAAACCAAGCAGAGAAAACATAAATAGCGGTGCCCCGCAGCCATCAACAGTTGTGTTGCTAATTCTTTCACCACTCATCATCTCTACTTCTTTAGCAATAGCTAACTGCAGTGGATGCTCTGGGCTCAAATAAGAATCAATAGGCCAGCCATTGATATGACACGTCAGAATCATTCCTGAATGCTTACCGCTGCAGTTCATGGCAAGACGTGTGGGCTGCGCCGTTCTGCGCAGCTCTTCATCTAATGGTCTATCCATCACACACTGCAATGAATGCTCATCTAGATCAGCCTTTGCCAAAATAGCCAGCGCCCCGCTTTGGTGCATCTGTGTGCCAGCATGGGATGCACAAACCAACGCCAATAAACGTGGTTCTAAATCAAGGCCTGCGCGCACCATCGCTGATGCTTGAATAGATTTAAGTGAAGAGCGTGAATACATAGGCAGCGTGGGATCACCTTTTTGAAAAGCGATTGAACCATCAGCGTTCAGTATTACTACGTGTCCTGCATGAACAGATTCCACTTTCCCGCCGCGTGTTACTTCGGCTAGGACTTCACCTAACATCATTCGGCTGAACGTGGCAGAGATGACCACACATGTGCTTGGAGCTCTTGTCCCTCTGCTGCCATGTCATAGGCATAAAAGAGTTCACCAGCAACAAGACCATAAAGGCGAACACCTGCTGTAACAATCTTGGCAGAAGGTGCGGAATAGCCTTGATCCATTACTAATTGAATCTTGGGACCATCAAAGGTTCCCACCCAACCTTCAGTAATTCCTGTCGAATGTGAAATCAATACCTCTAAAACATTATTAGGTTGCACGCGCCAAAAACCTACTTCAGATGCACCTGGGCGAACTATCTCTCCATCAGCATCTAATATCCATGAGCGTGAAAAGTAATTGAGAAAATTGCGTCCATCATGATTAAAGACAACTTCATGGGCAAACTCAAAGCCTTCAATGTTGGGATACTCACCACGGCCCTTGCCGCGCCATGTGCCAACGAGCCAGGCAAGTGGATTTAAATCTGGGTGCAATCCTTCAGGGATTGTGAAAACCATTTATGGACGTCCTCTAAATTTGGGCGAGCGTCTGGCCTGTGATTGACGTCCGCGAAATGCGTAAAAGATGAGCGCGATACCAAAAGCGATGGCCACTAAGCCAAGGATTACTGAGGTAAGAAGCTCCACGCGCTAAATCGTAGCGGTTAAACAATAGGTTGCTGCGCTGCTGCAATTCCATCAACGCTTAGCGTGGCATCCAGTGGCGTATTTCGCTTCACGATAGCAAGGGCAATAGTGCCCAGTTCATGGTGTCTTGCCACTGTGCCAATAAAACCAACTACCACACCATCATTTTCAATCTTTGTCCCTGTTGCTGGGAATCCCACATCACTGCCATCTAGGTGGAGCATGGTTAATCTGCGAGGCGGATTGCCTAAGTTAAATATCTTGGCAACTGTTTCTTGTCCCCGGTAGCAACCCTTATTCATGTGCACAGCGCCGTTTAAGACACCGATCTCATTAGGAATTGTTTTGTGATCTGTTTCAAAACCAATACGTGGGCGTCCGGCTGCAACGCGCTCAGCATCAAGTGCCCATGTGCCCACTTGAGTTGCCACAGCGTTAAAGGCTTGCGCCATCTGCGCAACTTCGCCTCGTGGCACTAATGCAAAAGGTCCACCGATATCTGTTGTTACACCTGGTGCGCGGAGCACAGCAAACTCACTTGTTGCATCCCGCACATCTACTTTGAGCATAAATCTCATCTTGGCCAAATATGCAACCAAAGCCTCTGCATAGCTGGCATCGAGTACAAGAAAAGTAGTTGTTCCATCATCAACTAAGTTGAATTGATACTCAACGTGACCTTGTGGATCTAAAATCATTGCAGGCTTCCAGATACCAGCCTCAAGATCTGTTAAAAACTGGGTTGTTAAATCATGTAACCACTTCAGACGATCTTCGCCACCAACTGCAACGACTGAAAGATGTGAAAGATCTGCCCAGGCAGTTCCTGCCTCAATAGCTCTTTGTTCTTTTACTGGTTCACCAAAATGCCAAATTGCGCCTTTATCAGGACCATCTTCAACTAATACGGCGCTCATTGGCAGTTAGAGCAGGTTCCATAGATTGCAAAGTGTGAAACATCTGTCTTAAAACCATATTCATCTGAAAGAGCGTTAACAAAGGTAGAAGCAACATCTAATGGAGCATCTCCCACAGCTTCACACTTCCCACACACTAAGTGCAGATGGGTTAGCTCTTCTGCTGCGTGATAGGTGGCACCGCCATGGCCTAGGTGAGTGTGTTGAACTAAACCAACATTTTCTAGAGTTTCTAGGTTGCGATAGACAGTTGAAAGATTAATTCCTGGATGTGTCAGACGTACTTTCTCTGCCACTTCTTCAGGGGTTGAATGCCCAAGTGCTCGCACAGCAGCAAGGACTAGTTCACGTTGTGGTGTTAAACGTAATCCCTTATCGCGCAGTTCGTGCTTATCAGCCATGTGCATACCTTACTTTGTCTTAGATTACTTTGCGCACCTGGGCTTAAAAACCCCCCGGTAACTGCACCCAGGTGCGCCAAAGTAACTTTCGAAGGCTTAACGCTAGGAACGTTAAGAGGCTTGTGGTTTTCTTGCGC
>OFRD01000417.1_pt1 | contig 16218 bp, 15 predicted proteins | sample 1543041 | NCBI WGS metagenome assembly OFRD01 (sample SAMN07774234, study PRJEB24372) | wastewater metagenome | isolation source: Exp Tend CN 100WW | collected 2016-02
CCTTCGCCGGGACGACGTGGAGAGATCAGCGTTTTCCGCTCAACCGCTGCAGGAACCCGGTGAGATCATCCGTGACATGGTCGACATGAGCGGCGTCGCGCCCCTCCAGCTCCCAGGTCTCGCGCACCACCTCCTGGCTGCCGTCGGGCACGACCAGCACGGTGGTCATGCCGAGCTCATGCGGCACCACCAGATTGCGCGCGAGGTCCTCGAACATCGCGGCCTTGGCCGGATCGACGTCGTGCAGCCTGAGGAACTTCTGGTAGGTCTGCGGCGCCGGTTTCGGCTCGAGATCGGCGGCGATGATGTCGAACACGCCGTCGAAATGATGGCCGATGCCGAGCCGGCCGAGCACCGCGTCGACATGGTCGACCGAACCGTTGGTCAGGATCAGCTTGCGCCCCGGCAGTTTTGCGATCGCGGCGCCCATCGCCGGGTTCGGCTCAAGCGGCGAGTGGTCGATCTTGTGCACATAGGCGAGATAGTCGTCGGCCTGCACGCCGTGCTCGGTCATCATTCCGCGCATCGTGGTGCCGTAGCGCAGGTAATAGTCCTTCTGCAGCCGCCGTGCTTCTTCGGGCGAGATCTTCAGCCAATTGCCGACAAACTCGCCGATCCGCGCATCGACCTGCTGCCACAGATTGACGTGATGCGGGTACAGCGTGTTGTCGAGGTCGAACACCCAGGTCTCGACATGGCCGAAGTTGCGCGGAGTTTTAGTCATGGCTTTTTCAACGCGTCGTCCCGGCGCAGGCCGGGACCCATACGCCGCGGCGGCAATTGGGGCCGTGGTGCGCGTTGCCTTTCGTTGTGGGGTTGTCGCCAGTGAACAACATGTGGCGCGGTGGTTATGGGTCCCGGCCTGCGCCGGGACGACATCGATATTTGTAGCGCCAGCGTCTTCATCACGGCACCGCAAAGCGCAGCGTCTTGCCGCCGCTGGTCATGTCGACGGTGGTGAAGCCGAGCGCGGTGAGGCCGCGGCTGGCGCAGTCGCCCTGCTCATTGACCTCGAACTTGCTGTCGCGGGTGCAGAGCTGCACCGCGCCGCCCCAGTTCAACGGCTTGTCCTTGATCTTGATGGTGCGGTTGTCGCCATCGACCGCTTCGGCGAAGGAATAGATCTGCTTCGGCGTGCCCGACACGTCGGGATGCAGGCATTTGCCGGGGTCGACGCGATACCAGCCGCGGCTGGTCACCGCCTTGCCGTCGTCGGTCGCGACCGCGGCCATCACCTTGTACTGAGTATCGTTGCACCAGGTCAGCCCTGACGCCGACGGCTTCTGCACGGCATCGACCATGGTGGTGAAGAAGTTCGGCGACTGCACGATGTCGCTGGCGAGCCCGCGGCTCTTGAGGAAGGCCGACAGCGCGCTCTGCGTCTTCGGTCCGTCGACGCCGTCGATCGGCGCCGCATCGTAGCCCGCGATCACCAAGAGGCGCTGGATGCCGGCGAGCCGCGCCTGCTCGTCGTCATATTCGCTGTCCTCGGCGAGGTAGGCGACGAGATTGCCATCGTCGGTCTGCGTCGGCGTGATCTGGGTGAATTGCGCTTGTGTCTGGCCGGAGCGGCATTGCCGCGCGGCGGCGATCACGAAATTGTCCTGCGCGACGCAGAGCGTGTCGGTGCCGTTCTGCGGGATCGGCGAGGCGCCGTAGACGCCGAGCGCGCGGGCATTGAGCAGCACGCGGTCGGCGGTCAGCGCTCCCTGCACCACGACCCGGCAGGTCGCGGGATCGATGCGGAACCAGCCGCGTGTCGCGGTTGCGGCCTTGTCGTCGATGCCGATCGCGGCCTCGATCACATAGCTCATGCGGTTGCAGAGCTTGAGGTCGGCATGCGCCGGCGCCGCCGAGAACAGGAACGACACCAGCGCGGCCGGCAGCGACATTGCGAGCCGCGCCGCCGGCGAGCGGCGAGGGAGCCTCGCCGTGTGTCCCGCGTCTGCCATTACTTATGGATCAGCGTGCCGGTGCCCTGGTTGGTGAAGAGCTCGAGCAGCACCGCGTGCTGGGTCTTGCCGTCGATGATCACGACGCCTTGCACGCCCTGTTCGAGCGCGTAGATGCAGGTCTCGACCTTCGGGATCATGCCGCCGGAAATCGTGCCGTCGGCGATCAGCTTGCGGGCTTCCTTGATCGACAGGTCCGGAATCAGCTTCTTGGACTTGTCGAGCACGCCGGGCACGTCGGTCAGCAGCAGCAGGCGCTTGGCCTTCAGCGCGCCCGCGATCGCGCCGGCAAAGGTGTCGGCGTTGATGTTCAGCGTCTGGCCGTCCTTCGACGTCGCCAGCGGCGCCAGCACAGGAATCAGCTCGTAACCGATCAGCTGGTTGAGCAGCGTGAGGTCGACCTTCTCGGGATCGCCGACGAAGCCGAGATCGACCGCCTTCTCGATATGGGAGTCGGGATCGACCATGGTACGCGTCGTCTTCGACGCCTTGACCATGTTGCCGTCCTTGCCGGAGAGGCCCACGGCCCTGCCGCCGGCCTCGTTGATGTAGCCGACGATCTGCTTGTTGACCGAGCCCGCCAGCACCATCTCGACGATCTCGATGGTTGCGGCGTCGGTGATGCGCAGACCCGCGGCGAATTCCGACTGGATGCCGAGGCGCTTCAGCATGGTCGCGATCTGCGGTCCGCCGCCATGCACCACCACCGGATTGATCGCAGTCTGCTCGAGCAGCACGATGTCGCGCGCGAATGCCTTGGCGGTGTCCTCGGCGCCCATGGCGTGGCCGCCATATTTGATGACGATGGTTTCCTCGTCATACTCCTGCATGTGCGGGAGCGCCTCGGACAGGATGCGGGCCTGATCGAGCGGGCTGATGTGCTGGTCGGTCATGGGGCTGGTCTCATCGTCAGCGGAGGGACGGCCGCGGTTCTATCTGATTGCCGGGCAGGGCGCAAAGCGGGGATAGCAATTCGTAGCCGGTTGGAGCCAACGGGCTATGGGTCATCGCCTCGGCCACATGGCCGAAACCGCCAGCGCCACCCAGCTCAGAATCAGCAATGTTCCGCCGGCCGGCGCGGCCATCGGAAACAGTCCGTGGCCGGCATACTGGCGCAGCACCAGGTCGCCCGCGAACAATGACGCCGCGATGACGAAGCCGGACGCCGCCGCGATTCCGAGCTTGGCGTGAACGATTGCACGGTCCGCGACCGCAATGGTCGCGATGGCGGCGGGCGCATGGAACAGCAGCATCGAGGACGCTGCCGCCAGCCGCGTGGCATCAGGCAAATGAGCCGCGGCCGCTGCCAGCATGACGCCGCAGGCGCCCATCACGGCGGCACAGACGATCAGGAGGCGGGGCGCGCCGCTCATCGGAGCCGTTCCTCGATCAGGCGCACCATCGCCGCGCGCAGCTCCGGCATACCATCGCCGGTGCGCGACGAGGTCACCAGCACCTCGGGGAACGCGGCGGGATGCTTTGCCAGCGTCGCTGACGTATCGGCGATCGTGGTCTTCAGTTCGCCGACCTTGACCTGGTCGGCCTTGGTCAGCACGACCTGATAGCTGACCGCGGACTTGTCCAGCGTCTTCAGCACGTCGAGATCGACGTCCTTGATGCCGTGGCGCGCGTCGATCAGCACGTAGACCCGCGCCAGCGTCGCGCGCCCGAGCAGGAATTTGTGGATCAGCGCCGTCCATGACGCCACCTTGGTCTTCGGCGCCGAGGCGTAGCCGTAGCCCGGCATGTCGACCAGGCGGAAGTTCGCGTTCTCCGGGCCCTCGAAGAAGATCAGTTCCTGGGTGCGGCCCGGCGTATGCGAGGTACGCGCGAGCGCGCTGCGGCCGGTCAGCGCGTTGATCAGGCTCGATTTGCCGACATTGGAGCGGCCGGCAAAGGCGACCTCGAGGCCGGCCATCGGCGGCAGCGTCTCGATCGAGGGCGAGGCCCAGATGAAGCGCCAGTCGCCGGCGAACAGTTTTCGGCCCTGTTCGATCAGCTCCGCATCGGGTTCGGTGGTCATCGAAGGGTCCACTTCGTCTTGGCCGGAGCAGATCCGACCGTTCAGGTCAACGTCTTGCCACCCTCCAATACGTGGATGCCCGGCACAAGGCCGGGCATGACGCATTGATCAAGCGAGGTGGCCGGGAAGCTATGTCGGCTTCTTGGCGAACGTCGATTTCAGATTGTCGAACAACTCCACCTTCACGCCGTTCTTGCGCATGATGAAGCTCTGCTGCAGCACCGAGAGCGTGTTGTTCCAGGCCCAGTAGATCACGAGACCCGCCGGGAAGCCGGCCAGCATGAAGGTGAAGATCAGCGGCATCCAGTCGAAGATGATCTTCTGGGTCGGATCCGGCGGCGCCGGATTGAGCTTCATCTGCACCCACATCGTGATGCCCATGATGATCGGCCAGATGCCCATCACCAGGTACGAGCCGAAATGCGGTCCGAGCAGCGCGATCGGATCGAACGGGATCAGGCCGAACAGCGTGAACAGGTTGGTCGGATCCGGCGCCGAGAGGTCCTTGATCCAGCCGAAGAACGGCGCGTGCCGCATCTCGATGGTGATGAACAGCACCTTGTAGAGCGAGAAGAACACCGGGATCTGCAAGGCGACGGGAAGACAACCGGCGATCGGGTTGATCTTCTCCTTCTTGTAGATCTCCATCATCTCCTGCTGCTGCTTCACGCGGTCGTCGGGATAGCGTTCCTTCAGCGCCTGCAGCTGCGGCTGCACCGACTTCATCTTCGCCATCGAGGCGTAGGACTTGTTGGCGAGCGGGAAGAACAAGAGCTTCACGATCACGGTCACCAGGAGGATCGCGATGCCGAAATTGCCGACCAGGCGATAGAACCAGTCGAGCGCCAGGAACATCGGCTTGGTGATGAAGTAGAAGTGGCCCCAGTCGATCAGGAGGTCGAAATGGTTGAGGCCGAGCTGCTTGTTGTAGCCGCCGAAGCCGACCAGCGGGAAGTTGAGGCCGACGGTCGCGGCCTCCTTCGCGCCGGCAAACAGCCGCGCGTTGGCGACGCCGGAGCCGCCGATCGGAATGGTCTGCGCGCCGAGCATGTAGTCGACCCGGTAGCGCTTGTCGCCGTTCGTGAAGCGCGCTTTCTCCAAGGTCGCATTGGTCTCGGGCAGCAGCGCGGTCGCCCAGTATTTGTCGGTGATACCGAGCCAGGCGTCGGTCACGTTCTGGAAGATAACGCCACGCGAGTCCGGACCCGTGGGGGTCTTGCTGTCGTCGATGTTCTTGTAAGTGTATTCCTGCAGGCCCTGTTCGCCGAGATAGCCGATCAGGCCTTCGTGCAGGATCGCGTAGCCGGACACCGGCGGCTTGCCGCCGCGCGAGATCAGCGCAAACGGATACAGCGTCACCGGCGTGCTGCCTTGATTGGTGACCTCATCCTTGATGCTGAAGAGGTAGCGATCGTCGATCGAGATGGTGCGGCGGAAGGTCAGGCCCTGGCCGTTCTCATACTTCAGCACCACCGGGGTGCTCGGCGACAGGCTGTTCGACCCCTCCTGCTGCCAGACGGTTTCGGAATCCGGCGTCTTCACCGACGAGCCGGTGGGCGTTAGCCACAGGAACTCGGCATAGTAAGGCTCGGCGGTGCCCGACGGCGACAGCAGCACGATAGCCGGCGATTTGGGGTCGACCGTCTCGCGGAAATGGACCAGCGCCAGATCGTCGATCCGGGCGCCCTTCAGCGCAATGCTGCCGATCACGCGCGGGGTCTCGATCTTGATGCGCGGACCGGCTGCGAGCACGGTTTCACGGCTTGCCACCGGAGCGTCAACCGCAGGCGTGCCCGGCGTCGCCGGGGGGGCAGTCGAGGTCCCAGGTGCAGCGCCCGGGGTCGCCTGCGGCGTCGGCTTCAGCAACTCGGCCTGGCGCTGCACCTCGCGCTGCTTCTCCATCTGCGGCATGTTGTAGAAATATTGCCAGGCGATCAGGACGAGGCCGGACAGAATGACGGCAAGGATCGTGTTGCGGTTGTCGGACATCTCTTAGGGTCTCGTCATTCCATTCGGATTGGGCGCGCTCGTGTTACCCGCCCTGTCGGCACCCGTCTTGTTGGTACCGATCTTGGGCGCAGGCCGGTCGAGGCGGCGCAGCGCCGACCGCAGGTCGTCAATCATGGTCGCAAAGTCGCGGGTCAGCGCGTCACGGCGGCCGACTAGCACATAATCATGGTGCGGCCGCATGAATACGGCATCGACCCGTCTCATCACTTCGCGAAGCCGGCGTCGGATGCGGTTGCGCTCGGTCGCGGTGCCATTCTTCCTGGTGACGGTATAGCCGACGCGGATCGGGCCCTGATCGTTGCGGCAACGGCCCTGCAGCACAAAAGCTGCGGTATTCGCCCGCACGCCATTGGCAGCGGCGAGGAAATCCGCCCGCTGCCTCAGCCGATCCATAATGGGTATCTCCGGGTGGAGACGTCCGGGCTCAGGCGCTCAGGCGCTTGCGGCCGCGCGCACGGCGCGCAGCGAGAACCTTGCGGCCGCCGGCCGTGGCGAGACGGGCGCGGAAGCCGTGACGGCGCTTGCGCACCAGTTTGCTGGGTTGATAAGTCCGCTTCACGGGTAATTCTCCGCTGACCGGGCAATTTGCCGTTGTATTGAGATGGAGTCCGGTGATGCTGGCGGGCCCAAACGAGCCGTTACGGCCCCAAAGAGCCGCCCCCGGTCAAGAACCGGGCCATCGCGGACAGTTGGCGCGGCTTATAAGGGAGCGCCCTGTTTTCGTCAATGTCACAGGGCGTCGCAAAGAGGGTTCTTTGAAACGTCGCAATTGGGGCGAATATAACTGTTTTCGCGGGGTTTTTGACGGTGAGGAGCGCCTTGGGGGCGTTCCGGGAACCGCCGACATTAGCGATCCGTAATTTGACCGGCTTGGGGGCCGGGCCGCATCTTCCGACCCCTAAGCCAAACAAGGCCTTATCTTGTGGCTCTAACCGACGATCAGGCGACCGCGCAGAACCAGCGGCCCAAGCCGACCCTCCGGCTCGGGCTGTCGGGCAAGCTCTTGCTGCTGACGATTCCGCTGGTCATGATCGCCGGGCTCCTGATCTATGTGCCGGCGATCGCGAACTTCCGGATGAACCGGCTCAACGACCGCCTGGCCGCCGCCAATACCGCGGCGCTGGTGCTCGATGCCGCCCCGTCAGGCCTGGTGCCGGATTCGCTGGCCCGGCAGATCCTGACCAGCATCGGCGCCCGCGCGGTTGCCATCAAGCTCGGCCAACAGCGCCGCCTGCTCGCCAGCGCCGATCTGCCGGCCTCGATCGACCATGATGTCGACATGCGGGCCATGACGGTGTGGTCGGCGATCGTCGATGCCTTCGAGATCATGCTGGAGCACGGCGACCAGACCATCCGTGTGGTCGGCCCGGCGCCGGGCCAGGCCCAGTTCATCGAGGTCGTGATCGACGAGAAGCCGCTGCGGCAGGCGATGTACCGCTTCTCGCGCAACGTGCTGGTCGTTGCGCTCTTGATCGCCGGCCTGACCGCAGGCCTGGTCTACCTGGCGCTGCATTATCTGTTCGTGCGGCCGATGCGGCGGCTGACCGCGAGCCTGGTCGGCTTCCACGAAAATCCGGAGAGTTCGGCGCGAATCATCGTGCCGAGCCAGCGCGGCGACGAGATCGGCGTCGCTGAGCGCGAGCTGTCGGACATGCAGCGTGACCTCGTCTCGATGCTGCATCAGAAGAGCCGGCTCGCCGCCCTCGGTCTCGCCGTCTCCAAGATCAACCACGATCTGCGCAACCTCTTGGCCTCCTCGCAATTGCTGTCGGACCAGCTCGCCAGCGTGCCTGATCCGCGGGTGCAGCGCTTCGCGCCGAAGCTGCTGCGCTCGCTGGAGCGCGCCATCGCGTTCTGCCAGTCGACCTTGTCCTATGGCCGTGCGCAGGAGGCGGCGCCCGACCGCCGCGTCATCATGGTGGAGCCGGCGGTTGCCGAGGTGCGCGAATCGGCCGGGCTTGCGACCGATGTCTCGATCACCTGGATCAGCGCGATCGAGCGCGGCCTGACCATCGACGCCGATCCGGACCAGCTGTTCCGCGTGCTGCTCAATCTGGTGCGCAACGCGACCCAGGCGCTGGAAAGCCGGCAGGACGGCGATGGCGGCGCCCAGCAGATCCGCATCACCGGCCGCCGCGAGGGCACGGTTGCGATCATCGAGGTCTCCGACACTGGGCCCGGCGTTCCGGCCAAGGCGCGCGAGCATCTGTTCGAGGCGTTCCAGACTTCCGGCCGCCCCGGCGGCAGCGGACTTGGCCTTGCCATCGCCGCCGAGCTGATCCGGGCCCATGGCGGCCATATCCATCTGGTCGAGGGTACCATCGGCGCCACCTTCCGGATCTCGATCCCGGATCGCCCGGTGGAATTGCTGTCGGTCCGCAGCGAGCGGGCGAGGGCGTAACGCCGTTCCGGTACTCTGGGGCGGCAGGAGCGCGCCGAAAATGGCGTTTCCAGAGCTTGCCAACCGGACCGGGAGCCTGTAGCTAGAGCGCTCTTTCGCGACGTTCCGGGGCTCCCGGAACCTTGCGGGCTTCAAGCCCAACCGCGAAAATGCGCCCGTAGCTCAGCTGGATAGAGCATCAGACTACGAATCTGAGGGTCGGACGTTCGAATCGTTCCGGGCGCGCCATTTGCGTACAAAACCAGGACCATCTCCGTTCTCGGTCTGTTTGCCGGCGACGCGCGGATGTGATCGGCGTTCTCGATACGGCACCTACCACGAGCGCAGCCTGTCGGATCGGCTGCCGAAGGCGCAGCGATATCTGCTCGCCAACAGTTTCGACATCTCGGACGAAGTCGTCGGCGTGATGGCGAAGGCCGCGTGCCGAAACATCGGGACGTGGTGAGAAGCAATTCGGCAGCACATGGTCGGGGTAATTGGCGGAGACGAGTTCAACCGGTTTCCGGGGGCGGAAGCAAAAACTGCATGGCTTCAACCGGACGGTTGATGTGCAGTCTGCGACCTCCTGCCACCGTGCCACAAGCGTTAGGCGAATAGCCTCAAGATGATACCATCTTGATGCGCGCCGGCTCGGGGTTGAATGCATGAACTGCATTGCAGATCGTTGGAGGCGGCGGCATCCCGGACCGGACGCGAGTGGTCGCATGCACGAGCCTGCAGCGCGCGGCTGACATGTCATCGTTTGGCTCTGGTTCAGCATCTGATTTGGCATGCCCGCTCCGTCCGGCACGCTCGCTCTTGCGGCGTGAGCGGCAGCGCGCCCGATCCCAAGAATGCGGACAAGAATGCGCACGGGCCTTTTCGGCTTCCAATAACCTCAGTGCAAGAAACTGGACATGACATCGGTCAGACCGCAGCTTTCGCCTGGCGTCATCGACAAGATTTACGAAACAGTTTCCGATCCATCGCAGTGGCAGGCTGCCATCGATCAGGTCCGTGTCATGTTCCACGGTTCTGCTGCGTGCTTCGTCCGGAGCGGTCCCGGCCTGGCGTCGGCCGATGTGATCAATGCAAACCCCGACCCCACGTATCAGCGTCGCTATATCGACGAACATGCAGGGCGTTCCGACATCTACACCGACGCGCTGGATGCCGCTCCTGTCGGGATGATCTACAGCGATCGTGCGTTGATCGGAGATGAGATCTTGCGGCGCAGCCGCTTCTGGAATGAATGGATGGCGCCGCAGGACATGTATGGCGGCCTCGGCAGCAAATTGCTGGCGTCCGGTCCGTCATTCTGGTTTCTCGACGTCCAGCGCGGTCGCAACCAACCCGCCTTCGACGCGGCCGAGGCCGAAGTGCTGCAATTGATCGCGCGGCACATCGCGCGCGCGGCCCAGCTCGGCCGCAGGCTTCAATTGGCGCAGGCGCTGGCTTCAGGCTACGCGCACGTGCCATTCGGCGTGCTGCTCGTCGATGCCCAGTTGAGCGTCGTCCACCTCAATGGGGTGGCCGAGGAAATCCTGATGCGCCGGAGAAGCCCGTTGCGCGTGAAATCCGGCACGCTGGCAGCGGCGGATGCCAAGAGCACGGCTGCCTTGCGGCAACTCGTTGCCGATGCCTGCACGGTTCACGACGGTGTCGCCCCCGGCCCGGGCGGCGATCTTCTGCTCCGCGCCGGCGAGGCCGATGAAGCCGGCATCGATGTCGTGCTGAGCGTCGGGCCGACCGCGGGCACCGAAGTATCCGGGTTCCTGCGTCCGCGGCACGCTATCATCTACCTGCACCAGACGTCTCTGGCATTGCCCGGTGGGTTCGCAGATCACGCCCGCAAGCTGTTCGACCTCACGCCCACCGAAGCCCGGCTCGCGGCCGCGCTTGCCGGAGGTTTGACATTGAAAGATGCCGCGATCCATCAGGGCATTCGCTTCAGCACCGCACGCTTCTACCTCCATGGCATCTTCCGCAAGACCCGGACCAATCAGCAAAGCCAGCTCGTCGCGCTGCTGAAGAGCACACTGCCGCTGATCCGGCGCGGCTGAGTCCGAAAGCCTTGTGGCGGCTTTGTCACAGCCGTTCGCCAAGTGCCGGTGCCCCTAGCATATGCGAGGTGTTCGCGCCCGCCATATTCGGAAACATTCGCTGCACGTGCGCCGCTGTGTCGGCGCCAAGCAGGCAATGGGGCGAGGCGATCATGAAGAAGAATCTAGTTGCTGCACTGGCGCTCGGCATCGGTGCGGCCGGTGCCGTGCATGCGGCGCCAAACGACGATGTGGTGGCGAGGCTCAACGCGCTGGAGAAGGAAAATGCCGCGATCCGCAAGGAGAACGCAGCGCTGCGCCACAACAAGTCCCTACGCGAGCAGAACGCGGCGCCGAAATCAGCATCGGCAGTCGAGCCGCAGGCCGCTCCCAAAGCCCGTGCCGGGCGCTCCGATCCGTTGCAGGCGTTCGCCGCCGATCTGCCGTTGGCCTACAAGGCGCCGGTCGTCGGCGAGCCCGGCCGGTTTCGGGTCTGGGGTGAGGGCGGCGCGATCTGGAGCGGCGGCGATCCGGTTTCGTCGGATTACAACCTCACCGATTTCACCCGGCTGGACGCGCTGAGCGATTCTGCTCGTCTGCCTGGATCGTTCGATTTGACGCCCAAGGTAGGCTGGGAAGCGGCGGCCGGCTTTGACTACCGCTTTGCGGCTTCGCCATGGCATGTCAGCGGCCAGTTTCGTTACGGTGAGGGCAAGGCCTCCGGCTTCGCATCGTCTGCGGGGGCGATAGATCCGGCAGTCCTCGCATCGGTCAAAGGGCTCCGTGTTAGCGGCTTCAGCGGGAGTTCGTCGTCGGGGGCGGCGTACAAGGAAACGCATTGGTTGGCCGATGCCGCTGTTGGACGGGACGTTCTTGGGGGCGGCGCGTCCGCGATGCAGGTGAAATTCGGCCTGCGCCTGGCGGAATTCGTGGGCAAAAGCAGCGCAACGAACAACACGAGCACCACCAGCACCTTCACCAAACCCCTTGATATTTTGGGCAACGGGTCTCTTCTGTCCAACCAAATCTCGACCAACGCCATGGATGCGACAAATCAACGAAACAGCTTTCTCGGCGCCGGGCCGCGTCTGGGGATCGAGGGCGCGGTTCCATTCGCGGGCAGCTGGGCGTTTGATTATCTCGGCGATGTCGCGGTCCTGTTCGGAAACCAGAAGTTGGTGAACACGTCGACGTCTGCGCGAAGCTTCGATCCGGCCGTTCTCAACAGCACTCTCGGCAGCGTCAGCAGCAGCACATCCACTGACCAGCGTTTCGCAACCGTGTTCAACGCGGATATCCAGGTCGGCGTGTCGTACTGGATGACGCCAAACGTCAAGCTCAGCGCCAGCTACCGGCTGGACGCCTACTTCAATGTGCTGAACCAGGCCTTCAGCACGGACACCAAGCAGACGCTCGATCGCTACATCCACGGGCCTCGCCTTGGTCTGAGTGCGACGTTCTAGAATTCCGTACCGATCAGCGAAGCGCAAGCTAGGGTCACAAAGGCGCGTCGTGCGATGTGATCCAGGCCCATTATCCGAAACTGTCTTTTGGTCGCGCGCGGGCGGGATCGATCCGCGCGCGGAAGCGGCCGCGTTGAAGAGTACCGTGCCGACCATGGCGCCGACGGAAGCGTCGAAGCGGCCGTGACACGTGGTGTAAGCCGAACGGTTGATGTGCCGCCGCTCTATCTCCCCCAGCTTCCGATCGAGTCACTGAGACAGGAGAGCAACGGATGCGATCCGGATACACTCGCCACAATCAAACCACGGGCTCACACGGCAGCACGGCCATCCGCTCACCCGGCCTAGCCAAGGCCGATCGTGCGGGCGGCGCACTGGCAGGCACGGCGACCGCCTTCATCGCGGCGTTGCGCGAGATGTTCCGGCTGCCCGCGATGTGGTCGCAACGCGCTTCCTTCAGGGCGCAGTTGCGCGCCGATCTCCAGGACAATGCCGATCTGCTGCACGACATCGGCTTCAACATCGCCGAAGTGCAGGCTGAAGCGGTGCGCTTCTTCTTCGAGCCCGTCGTGCTGACACGCCGTTCCCATCCTCCCGACGTGGAGCGAGAATATTCCGATCGTCGCGCGCGTCATGCAGCGACGTCTCCGGACTATCCGGAAACGAAGGCCCGGCCGCGTTAACCGATTTTGGAAGGCACTCGATCACGCCGAATTTGGAGCAGGGTCTTGTTTGAGGGAAATCGTCGTATCGTTCTTCAGTCATTTGTTGTCGGTGCCGGCGTGACAGGGCACGTGCGGCATCAGCGACTGGACGAGCCGTCGTTGGCGCGGCTTACACCGGGAAAGTGAGTGACTTTGCGAGCCTGACCAGATCAACTTGACGCCGGCACCCTGTCTTGTCGAAGACGTGAATGAGATGAGTTTTGACGGTGCTGACCGAAATGCCGAGCATCGCCGCGATATCGGCTCGAGTTTGTCCTTCGCAAACGAGCTCGAAGATACGAATCTCGGCCGGCGTCAGATCATAGAGCTGGCTGAGAGCATCCTGAGGCAATCGCGGCGGCCCGGAAGCCGACGCAACGAACAGAGCGGCGGCGGCTCTCTGGATCAAACCGGATCGCATGTGGCCGCGTCGCAACGGCAGAACGTGGATGACAAGAGGGGCTCCGTCGGGACGAAGGATCGGGATGCCGATGCCCTTTTGCCCGAGCGTCGCCTCGTCCTTCGCCGCATGTGCGACAGCCGACTGCAATGTGCTTGTCGTGATCGTGGACTGAACGGCGATCCGGCCGTGTCGAACCACAATCGGATCACCGGCTGCGAGCATCGCGGTGGCCGTGGCGTTGGCGTGAACGATTTTGGATTCCTCGTCCGCCAGGACGACACCAGCCGTCAGGGCCTCCACGGTCGCGGCGAATGTTGCGGCTTCCACCGTCTTCATGTCGAACAGATTGCTGATCGTCACGGCACGGCGAATGTGAGGTGCCAGCAGCCGCAATCCGGTGATCTGCGCATCGCGAATCGGGCCGGCCGATTCATGCTGACTGAATATGGCATTTCCAACCATCATCCCGTCGCGAACGAGGCCGACGGCAACGGCGTCGAACAGGCCCTTCGGCAGTGCCCACTCGAGATAATAGCGATTGCCGAGGATGACGTCCTGCCGGACGGCCTGGGATTGAACGATCGGCTCTCCGAGCGGGTATTGCTGAATGCGCTCAGCGCCGCCCCAGAGTTCGATGATGTCAGTCCCATACGCGATCCCGTTCTGAGCCATCTGGGCCAGGTTGGACCCGGAGACCGCATTGACGCCCGCCTTCATGTTTGTGAGGCTGGCGACCGAGAGCGCGCCGGTGGCAAAGCCGAACTCGGCGCAAATCCCGTCCAGAACCGCTGCCCATCGTTCCGGCGCGATCACGCAATCGTAGATGGCACCAATGAGGTTCGAGAACTTTTCGACCGAAGCTTGCTGCATTCCGGGCTCGCTCGAAGGTCAGAGGCGTCAACGGGGACATAATGCGATAGCGGTGAGACCAGGGGTACACGCGGCGATCACGACGAATGCCCTCGGTGCAAGCGTTGGACGGTCAAACCTGACCCAGCAAAATATGCGCCAGAACGTCGGGCTTCAGGCGTGCGACATTGTGCCCGCAGTCGAGGGCGATGGTCGACCAGCCCGGATCGCGGCTCAAGCGCTCATAGAGATCAAGGAAAGGACTTCCCTCCCATCCGAATGCGCCGACGTAGGACTTGCGTGGCACTTCACGCCATCGCCCGCTCAGATTGATGGATTGCAGGAACGTCCCGATCGGCTGCGGTCGGCAGCGCGGGTCAAGGTTCGGAGGTGGCGCGCAGTTCAGTCCGTCGGATTTTACACCCGCGACAAAAAGATCTCGAAAACGGGGCGTCGTCAGCGACCAGACTGAGTCGCCGGAATCGGGCACATAGGCGTCGACATAGACCAGCGCGCGAATCTGCGATGGTGCCACGTCAGCTGCGCCGCTCACGACCATTCCACCGTAGGACTGTCCGACAATGACGAGTTCGTCGTCATGCGACTTCACGGCATGCGCAACCTCGCCGATGTGAGCATCAAGATTGGCCAAAGGGGCAGGCGCTTCGCCGAGCCCCGCAAGCGTGACCGGAACAGCCTTGTGCCCGTGCGCAGCCAGTATTTCGGCGACATCTTGGTAGACCCAGCCGCCCTGCCAGCCGCCGGGTATCAGGATGAAAGTGGCCATACGATCGGTCTCTGAATTCGAGGCTGCGGATTTGGCGATGAAGCCAAGTCGATGATGCAGCGTTCACTTTCCCATCCGCACGCCCTTGGTCGTGAACCGCTGCGCCTTGCCGCCGTCGCGCAGCGGTCGCCGCGTGCCGGCGGCCTTGCCGGTGCCGGGCGGCTGGTGGGCGGGCACCAGCTGGTCGGGGCGCGAGCCGATCAGATCGCGGCGTCCCATCTGGATCAGCGCTTCGCGTAGCACCGGCCAGTTGTCCGGGTCGTGGTAGCGCAGGAACGCCTTGTGCAACCGGCGTTGCCGGAGGCCCTTGATCGCTTCGACCTTGTCGCTCGCCCCGCGGCGCACGCCGCGCAGCGGATTGACGCCGGTGTGGTACATCGCGGTCGCGGTCGCCATCGGCGAGGGCAGGAAGGTCTGCACCTGGTCGGCGCGGTAGCGGTTCTTCTTGAGCCAGAGCGCGAGGTTCATCATGTCCTCGTCGGTCGTGCCCGGATGCGCGGCGATGAAATACGGGATCAGGTAGTATTTCTTGCCGGCCTGCTCGGCCGCGGCATCGAACATTTTCTTGAAGCGATTATAGGCGCCGATGCCCGGCTTCATCATCTTGTCGAGTGGGCCGCGCTCGGTGTGCTCGGGCGCGATCTTCAGGTAGCCGCCGACGTGATGGGTGACGAGCTCCTTGATGTATTCGGGGCTCTCGACCGCGAGGTCGTAGCGCACGCCGGACGCCACCATCACCCGCTTGACGCCCTTCACCTCGCGCACCTTGCGATAGAGCCTGATCAGGTCGTCATGCGAGGTGTTGAGGTTCGGACAGATTTCGGGAAAGACACAGGACGGCCGCCGGCATGCCGCCTCGATCTTCGGATCCTTGCAGGCCATCCGGTACATGTTGGCGGTCGGCCCGCCGATGTCGGATATCACGCCTGTGAAGCCCGGCGTCTTGTCCCGGATGCGCTCGATCTCGCGCAGGATCGAGCCCTCCGAGCGGTTCTGGATGATGCGGCCCTCGTGCTCGGTGATCGAGCAGAACGTGCAGCCGCCGAAGCAGCCGCGCATGATGGTCACCGAGAAGCGGATCATCTCCCAGGCCGGGATCTTGGCGTCCTTGTAGGAGGGATGCGGCGCACGCGCGTAGGGCAGGTCGTAGACGGCGTCCATCTCGGCCGTCGACAGCGGGATCGGCGGCGGGTTGAGCCAGAGGTCGCGGTCACCGTGACGCTGCACCAGTGGCCGCGCGTTGCCGGGGTTGCTCTCCCGATGCAGCACGCGCGATGCGCGGGCGTAAGCGTCACGGTCCTGCTCGACCTGCTCGCAGGCCGGCAGGCGGATCACGACGTTGCCCGCCTGGCGCGCTGCGCCCTCGTCGGCGGAGTCGAGATCGTCGGCATGCAACTCGGCGTAATCCTCGGGCACGCGGCGGAACAGCGCAACGCCCCTGATCGAATCGAGATCGCGCGGCGCTTCGCCATTGGCGAGCCGGTGCGCCACCTCGACGACGGCACGTTCGGCGTTGCCGTAGAGCAGAAGGTCGGCCTTGGCGTCCGCCAGTATCGAGCGGCGCACCTTGTCGGACCAATAGTCGTAATGCGCGATGCGGCGCAG
>OFRD01000423.1_pt1 | contig 16141 bp, 16 predicted proteins | sample 1543041 | NCBI WGS metagenome assembly OFRD01 (sample SAMN07774234, study PRJEB24372) | wastewater metagenome | isolation source: Exp Tend CN 100WW | collected 2016-02
TAGTGCCGGCCGCTGGCCGGCAACCTCATGAACTTCGGTGGCATTGCCAAGGTGCCGGCCAGCGGCCGGCACTACCGTGTTTCGATCGCCGGCGGCTCGCCATAGAACCGCCGCAGCTGCGCGGCCACCTCCGGCAACGCCTGCTGCAGCAGATCCGGCGCGGAGAAGTGGTACTCGCTGGCTACCGCGAAGAACTCTTCTGGCGCTTCGGCCGCATACGGATCGATCAACGTCTCTTCGCCGGCATCCACCCGCACGCAGAAGGCATCGTAAGCCTGCTGGAACGTGGCCGCCCACTCGCGCTGCCATGCGCGCGGCAGCGGCGGCGTGCCGTCCATCGCACCGTCCAGTGCATCCAGCTTGTGCACCATTTCGTGCACTGCCACGCAGTAACCCTCGTGCGGCGTGGCCAGGTCGGCCTGCACATCGGCCCAGGACAGGATCAACGGACCACTGTCCCACGATTCGCCAATCAGTTCGTCATCCCACTCATGCAGCACGCCGGCCGCATCCATGTGGCTGCGGTGCACGCGGAACGCATCCGGGTAGACGATCAGCTGCGACCAACCTTCCAGTCCCACCTCGCCGAATTCCAGCAGCGGCAGGCAGCACAGCGCGGCCAGCAGCACACCGTCGCCGGCCTGCAATTGCAGGTCACCAATCGGCGTAATGGTCTTCTCATGCAGGAAGCGCGTGGTCAGCACACGCAGTCGCGCGCGGCGTTCGTCGTCCAGTCCGTGCAGCCAGGCCGCGCGGCGGCAGGCGTCATCCCAAAGTGCATCGTCGATCGGCCGCGGCGCAGGCCGCAGCCACTGCAGCAACGACTTGATCAGCGGAACATTCCCGGCAGGTAGCTGTGCCACTTCGGCGCGCGGATGCGCGGCAGCATGTCGTCGTCGCTGCCACCGCCACCGGTGGTGGTGCTGGCCGCCGGGCGTACCGGTGCCGCCTTGGTGCTGGCGGCCGATGCGCTGGCGGTGGGCGCGCGCTGTGAGGCGGCATCGCCATTGGAGGACACGCAGGCCCCACGGCTGTCGTCCAGCGCTGCCGTCGCAGACGCCGCGAAGGGCATCAGCAGCAGGATCAGGCAATGGGCATAACGGCGCATTGACGACATCCACGTTAAGGGAGGGTGAGTTCCCGATTCTAGCCCGAACCCGGCGCCCCGTTGGAAGCCCCCGCGAAACCCAGCGTGGCGGGCGTCGCTGGCGGCTTTCCCGCATAATTCCTTCCTGACTTCGTGGAAGCTGCCGTGGACGATCGCCAATTGCTGGCCAAACTCGCTGCCGGTCGCCTGTCCGGCGACGCCCTGGCCCGTGAGCTGGGTCAGACCCGGGCGGCCATTTGGAAGCGTATTCAAGGACTTAGGGCCGCCGGTGTGGACGTCGAAGGCCGCGCCGGCGAAGGCTATGGCCTGACCCGCCCGGTCGACCTGCTGGACCCGGACGCGATCCGTGCCGGCTTGCCTGCCGACGTCCAAGCCCTGCTGCACGATCTGCAGGTGGCTTGGACGGTGGACTCGACCAACGCCGAATTGCTGCGTTGCAGCGCGCCCCAGCGCGGGGTGAGCGTCCTGTTGGCCGAACGCCAGACCGGTGGCCGTGGCCGTCGTGGCCGTGCCTGGGCCTCGCCGCTGGCCGCGCACATCTACCTGTCTGTGCTGCGCCTGTACTCCGGTGGCCTCGGCCGCCTCGCCGGGCTGAGCCTGGTGGCGGGCATCGCCGTGGCCGAAGCGCTGCACGATCTGGGCTACACCCAGGCCCAGCTGAAGTGGCCGAATGACCTGATCGTCGATGGCCGTCGCAAGCTGGTCGGCCTGCTGGCCGAGGGCGGTGGCGAGTACGCGGGCCCGGCGCGCGCGGTGATCGGCATCGGCATCAACACACATATGCCGCCGTCGTTCGCCGAGCAGATCACCCAGCCGTGGGTGGACCTGGACACGCTGGCCGGCAAGCCGGTGGACCGCAACGTAGTGGTCGCCGCCGTGCTGACGCGCCTGCTGCCGGCGCTGGAAGAATTCGATCGCGAAGGTCTGGCGCCGTTCCTGCCGCGCTACGCCGCGTTCGACATGCTGGCCGGCCGCGAAGTGCGCGTGGAACTGGACGGGCAGTGGCAGCACGGTACCGCGCTCGGCCTGGCCAATGACGGCGCGCTGCGCGTGCGCATCGATGGCCAGGAACGCCTGCTGCACGCCGGCGAAGTCAGCGTGAGGGCGGCATGAGCGATTGGTTGTTCGACCTGGGCAACTCGCGCTTCAAGTTCGCGCCGTTGCAGGGTGACCGCGCCGGCGACGTACAGGCCTGGGCGCACGGCGCCGAAGGCATGGCCGGGCAGCCGCCGCACAGCCTGCCCAGCGGCACCACCGCGTTCGTGGCCAGCGTGGCCGCACCGTCGCTGACCAGCGCCATGCTGGACCAGCTGCAGCGCCGCTTCGAACACGTGCACGTGGTGCGCACCAGCGCCGAATGCGCGGGCGTGCGCATTGCCTATGCCAAGCCGGAAAAGTTCGGCGTCGACCGCTTCCTGGCCCTGCTGGCTGCGGCCAAGGCGCAGCGCCCGGTGCTGGTGGTCGGCGTGGGCACCGCACTGACGATTGATCTCCTTGACGCCAATGGCCAGCATCACGGCGGGCGCATTTCCGCGTCGCCCACCACCATGCGCGAAGCGCTGCACGCGCGTGCCGTGCAGTTGCCGGCCACCGGGGGTGACTACAGCGAGTTCGCCAACGACACCGCCGATGCGCTGGCCTCCGGCTGCGATGGCGCCGCCGTGGCGCTGATCGAACGCAGCGCGCAGCAGGCGCATGCGCTGCTGGGCGTGGCACCGTCGCTGCTGGTGCACGGTGGCGGCGCACCGGCGCTGATGCCGTTGCTGCCCGGCGCCGACTACCACCCCTCGCTGGTGCTGGATGGCCTCGCCCGCTGGGCGGTGCACCAGCCCGCAGGCTAGTATCCGCGCATGCTGACCCGTGCCCTGATCGTCGTACTGGCCATCCTCAATCTTGGCGTCGCCTGCTGGTGGCTGCTGCGCGATGCACCGCAACCGCCCGCGCCGCCGCCGCAACCGGCTGGCGTAGCCGAGCTGCGGTGGGTGCCCGGTGGCGTGGATGCCGCTGCGGCCGCCGAGGCCACTGCCGCCGCCCCGACCGCGCCGCTGGTGGAACGCGAACCGGCGGAGAAGACCGCTGTGGCTGCGACGCCTGCACCGGCCACGCCGGCCACGCCGGAAATTGCCAAGCCACAGGTGGCTGAGGCTACGCCGGTTGCTGCCGCTGCCAAGCCGGTAACGCCGCCTGCACCGGCCCCGGCGCCGGAAAAACCCGTAACCCCACCCGTGGCTGCCGAGCCGCCGCGCTGCATCGCGCTGGGCCCGTTCGCCGACCGCGCTGCTGCGACCAGTGCGCAAGGCAAGGCCGGCAACGTCATCAGTAAGGTGCGCCTGCGCGAACAGCCTGCTGCCAGCGGCAGCGCACGTTTCCGGGTGATGCTGCCGGCCGCCGCCAGCCGCGAAGAAGCCCAAGCCACGGTGAAGCGTATCGTCGCCGCCGGCCTGAGCGACTACTACATCATCAGCCAGGGCGAGGACATCAACGCCGTGGCGCTGGGCCAGTACCGCAACCGTGAAGGCGCCGAGCGCCGCATGGCGGCGGTGCAGGCCGCCGGCTTCCAGCCGCGCCTGGTCGCCAGTGGCGACGCCGGCCAGTGGTGGCTGGAAGGGCAGCTGGCGGCGGGCACGCAGCCGGCCCAGGCCCAGCAGCGCAGCGGGGCGGCACAGAGCCGGTCGCTGGAATGCACACGGTTGCGCTAGAATCCCCCCACCGCGGCGCTGCCGCCGGTGATCCAACCTTGCCGCTTTAGCTCAGTTGGTAGAGCAACTGTCTTGTAAACAGTAGGTCATCCGTTCGATTCGGATAAGCGGCACCATCTTCGATCCCTTGGCATCCGCACATGTCCACGGGGAACAATCAACCCGCTGAAATGGCGGGTTTTTTTGTGATTTTTTGTCCCCGGTTGTCCATGAGCATCCGCCTGCGTGGGGGGCAATTGGGGCGCACATACGGTAGTTGTAAGCTGAGTTTTATCTGTTGTTGAGCGCTGTTGAGGCAAGGAATGCAAAAAGATTGAAGTGCTCTGTCTCACTCCATTCTTCCGACTCGTGGTCCCATAAAAATACTTCAGAGGAGCATTTTTCTTCTGTCGACCGAAATCCGTAGTAATCGCCTGATCCGTTTTCAGAAAATATTATGTAGTTCTTTCGAATGGCTTGATTTGTTAGATTTTTCTTTTCCAATGGAAAGGCGCTACTAAGGCTAGGCGAGTAAACAATCCCGAAAGCAAAGTACCCGCTGCCATACTTGGTTGTGAACTGTTTGTATTCATCCGGCAATTGTGCGCCGATATTCGCCTCCAACTGAGAAATTTCTTCTCTGCTGCTGGGTGAATCACTCTCCAATTGAAACCAGATAGGGTTCGTGCGCATTTTATTGGCAACAAGATTAGAGAATTCTTGAAAATTCATTTGTATCCCTCGGTTGTCTTGGATCGGCCTAGCGCCGTTGATCCTGTATCTTGTTCTCGCGCGCGGTAAAGCCAGTGCAGGTTTTTCTTGATTCACCCCCTGTAGGGCTAGGCAAATACAGCTTGCTGTTTAACCCTCCCGCCAGTTTGATCGAATCCGCCGTCTGGTGCCGCCCGGTACTGGCTGCAGTGGCGATGCAGCTCATAACGCAGCGCGCTTTGAGCTTCCCCAGCGGCGCGCTCTGGGTGCTAGTGCGTCGTGGCTGTGCGATAGTCAAGGGAGGTGCAATGTGCCTCGGTGCTCCATCACTGGAGAGGAGAATGCTGGCAAGCCCAGTTCCACCTGCCGTTCCTCGCCAGCGTTCACCCTTGTGCGGTCCGAGTCCAGTGCTCCTTGGAGCTCCAGCGCATACTCGGATCAGGCATCTGACGTCGACTAACGAATGGATGACGATCCAGGTAAGATCGATCTGCCTGATGGTCAGGTCATCAGCCGGAATGGCATCACCTGGCGGTTGACTCTGCGTAACCAAGATAAAGCGAAATGAAGGGGCAGGCTTGAGTCCGAGCAAGCTTCAGTTTAAATCGGCAGCCCTGACACACGTATCGGATTGCCCGTCGGGATTGAGCGATGCCTGTGGCGGCACACTGTTGGCTCGCTTTCTGCCAGAGGCGCTGGCGATCATCGTGCTGATAGCGACAAAGTCCGTCATAGGCAAGGCCGCAATCGCCTCCATCGCGTTCAGTATCTGTCTTTAGGTGCGGGGCAGGGCCAAGGAGCTCTGGTTGCAGCCATAGCGGGCGACTCGGCTCAACGACCAAGCCTGAGCGCCGTTGTGTCCCGGGCTAAGCATCCGGCGCACAGCTCGGCCGCTTCTTCTGCACCAAGGTGCCGCATCAATTTCAAACTTGTTGCATTCCATTGGCGCCCGAGTGGCTCTAGAGTTGCTATTTGCAGCGGGCTTGTCTCAGTGATTCGGGACGTAGACGCAAGAACACGCTACACGGATCCACTCGAGACCCTGCTGCGCAAGCTGCGGTCCTTCGCGGAAGGTGATCCGTGACCGTCACCTTCTTCCATTCTCACCGGACCCGTCCCATTGCCCAAAGGTTCGCGACAAGCCGCGTCTCCATCTGGCGCGCTGGATTGGCTGCCCCGTCTATCGTCGCTGCGCAGCAATGCAGGTCGCGATGATCCCCACCGATCCCGACTGAACGCGCCTAGCACGATTCGGGAACACAGAGACCAAAGATCGCGATGAGCTGCATCGACGACATCGAACGTGAAGTCGACAAGATCGAACTCAATAACGCAAAAGGCCGGCCAGTCATCAGGCTTGGCCTGATTGCCACGCTCTACTTTCGACATGGCTACCACCCTGCGGTAAGAAAGAGGATAGCGGCCTGCTTCAGCGATTTCCATGCGGAGTTCGGTGACGTCCTTCGCGCGATCGTATACCGGCGTCGTGGTCGGTTGACGCCCGGGAAATTGCAGAGCGCGCTGGAGCGATTCAGCGCGGAAGGGGAAGGTCGTGAGCTAAACATCAACAGTGCGAGGTCGGTGCATGAAGCGGAATCGCATTGCCTGCAGGTGCTGACAGAGCGTGAAGTATGTGAGTCCGTCAGCCGCTCATACATCAAAATGACAATGCCTTGGCAGATGCTGAAGAGCCAGGATGATGTTGACCGCTTTCAGGCATGGGTGATGCGACTAGCCGACCGCGTCGATGCTGAGCATGGCTATGCCGGTCTGTCTCCTGTGCTGCCTTACGACTTCGACAGTTGTTCACACCTGGAGTATGCGATCGCGCGGACGTATCCGGGCCTGGAGGCCGATACGCACGCCTATGCAGCTTCGCTCAAGCTGGCCGGCTTCATCAAAGGGATCAACTGGCTCACCCTCGTGAGTCGCCCTCTGCTGGAGAGGTTGGGCGGATTGGATCTGGTTCGAACCGATCTTTCGTCGCACGAAGGCATCCAATGCCTGGAGTATGCCGGTGGATTGGCGATCAGGGCGGGTGCGCGGCCCGAGCTTGGCTCAGAGACTGAGCCGCCTGTGAGATATGTAACTGTCAATCGGGTGATGAGGCCATTGCGCTCGCCGGACCAAGACGAACTGCAATCCTACTCTTTCGATGGCGAGGACCGTGACAAGGACCCATCAAGTCGCTGGTACGCAAGGTTTGACCAGAACTGATGCGGGAAGCGCCCACCATTGATTCGGCGGGATAGTTAGTCTCGAGACCTGCGCGCCGACGCACCCTGCAAAAAGGTAGGCGGCGCCGTTCTTTCTCGATACGGGTGCAACGCTGGTAGCTTCGCATCGCATCTTCTCACCCTGTGACTTGGAGCTGGGTGATCCTCGTTTGCAGCTCTCATTGGATGCTGCCCGCGATCCACTAGAAGCATTTTCGCTTGTTCCTCTGGGTAAAGTCGAAGTTGATAGGTAACAATTCAGATGATGCAGGTAGCCACAAGTCTAGGCGGGCTGCAGGAGGCGTCTTGATTTGCCTGGTTGCGTTGCTTTTATTGCTGTTTGCCAGCTGGCTGATGGTGCGGCAGATGGCTTCCGATGCCGGGAAAGAGCTGCGCAGTGCCGACAGCCAGAATGGCAGCTGCGTGCTCAAGACCTATACGCGGCGCTACAGTGCCGCCGGACTCGGAGGGCGCATCGCATCGCTGTTCGGCAGCAGCTACTACTACAGGGTGTACAGCCGCGACGGGCGATTGCTGGCCACCTCGGAGTGGACACTGTGGGAGCGCGAGTTTGGGGATATGGATGCTCACTGGATCAATCGAACTGCGATGTACCCCGGCCAAGACGGCTGGGCGGGTTGGAGGTTGCCGCAATGCGACTGATAAGAACGCAGGGTATTGCGTGTTTGTGTGAGGTGATCAGAGCGAGTAAACGCTGATCCCGGTAACGCGTTCTCGCTTCCGTTCTTGCCAAGTTCTCCAGTCTGGCGTGCGGCCAGCGACCTGAATTTTCCTGCGGGCTGCTGTTGCGGTGGAATTGCCCACCAAGCTTCTGAGGAGCGTAGCTTTTAGGCTGCGGCCAGTAGCGTAGGTAGTTAACTTGTCTGCTGGCTAGAGGCGGCAAGGGTGTGCAGCAGCGCGATATCGAGAGGGCCAGGAGATTGCGCATGCCCTGTGAGTATCAAATTAGCTGTAGGTGAAACGACTCAATACCGAAGTACTGGAGCTGTCCCATCATGGCCATCAAGAAGAAGATAGAACTCAAAGCATTTGATGTGGCCGAGCACCTTCAGACACCGGAGGAGATGGCGGCCTATCTCGATGCCTGCATCGAAGAAAGCGATGGCGATTCTGCGTTCATTGCCAAGGCGCTCGGCGACATCGCGCGCGCTCAAGGGATGAGCAAGGTCGCACGAGCGGCGGGCCTCTCGCGTGAGAGTCTGTATCGCGCACTGTCGGGCGAGCGCAGCCCTGATTTCGCGACCATCCTCAAAGTCACCCGTGCCTTGGGTGTTCGCCTGCATGCCAGCGCAGCATAAGCACATGCGCCGATCTTGATGCGTCGGCGCGCCGCCGGTCGCAAAGGTGGTGGAACGAACATGAAAAACCGCCTTTCGGCGGTTTTTCGTCCCGAGCCGGTGAGTCAATTCAATGACGCAGCAAAGGAGGAGTCGTTGGGCCATTCTGGTTCGAAGCAGCTCGTGTGTCACGCGGCGCATCGATGCATTGCTTGTCAACCGTTGCCAGCTCAAGACGTCAGGCGCGAACAGGCTCAATCAAACCGGATGATGCGGATCAACCCCTTGGTCGACGATCCATCTCCGAAGGCGGCCAACGTGCCACAGGGGAATACCTCTTTCGCACCGTCATGGTTGACGAATGAGATCGCGCAGTGTGCCCGCGTGCCAGGCGTGATCCGGGTGATGGCACGGTCATTCAGCACGAAGCTCTACCACATGAGTTCGGGGCTTATCGAAAGCGCCATGGGGCGCGCGGTGGAGTCGATCATCTCTGCAACAGCGCCGCCGCGCGAATCTACTTCGTTCAGCTGCAGCTCAACGAGAACAGGTTTCAGGTTTGGATAGGGTGTGCTCATCCCAGGAGCGGGTCTGCCTGATTCGATAGCCGGGGTAGTGACGCGCTGAACCTGTACGTTGGGGATCCCACTGTTCTGTATTGCGGCCAAGCGGTATTGATGAAGGGCGACATCGCAATCTTCCATGAAGGACGGTCGGGTCCGCGCGGCATCATGCCATGTGATCGCCCTGCTGCACCGCCGCGAGTGGTGTCACACAGCTCTGGCTAGACTGTGCTTCTTTTTCCCCACCGCAGGAGGCACCCATGGCCCATCCCATTTCCGTATCCCTGATTGGCGTTCCCACCGATGTCGGTGCGGGCCATCGCGGTGCACGGCTGGGGCCGGAAGCGCTGCGCGTGGCGGGCCTGCCGGAGGCGCTGGAGGCGCGCGGCGTGGACGTGCGCGACCTGGGCAACCTGGATGGCCCGCGCAACCCGTGGACCGCGCCGGTGGAAGGCTACCGCCACCTGGATGAAGTGGTGGCGTGGAACCATGCGCTGATGGAAGCCAGCTATGCCGAACTGCAGGCTGGCCGCATGCCGATCATGCTCGGCGGCGACCACTGCCTGGGCATCGGTTCGATCACCGCCGTGGCGCGCTGGTGCCGCGAGCAGGGCAAGACCCTGCGCGTGCTGTGGCTGGATGCCCATTCGGATTTCAACACCAGCGACGTGACCCCGTCGGGCAACATCCACGGCATGCCGGTGGCCTGCCTGTGCGGCCTCGGCCCGGATGCGTTGACCCGCCTCGGCGGCACCGTGCCGGCGATCACCCCGGCGCAGATGCATCAGATCGGCATCCGTTCGGTTGACCCGGACGAGAAGCGCCTGATCAAGACCCACAAGGTGGATGTCTATGACATGCGCTACATCGATGAGAACGGCATGAAGCGCACCGTAGAAGCAGCGCTGGCAGGCATCGACGAGAACACCCATCTGCATGTCAGCTTCGATGTGGACTTCCTCGACCCCAGCATCGCGCCGGGCGTGGGCACCACTGTGCCGGGCGGGGTGAACTACCGCGAGGCGCAGCTGGTGATGGAGATGATCGCCGACACCGGGCGCATGGGTTCGCTGGACATCGTCGAGCTCAACCCCTTGCTGGACAAGCAGAATGCCACCGCCGAACTGGCCGTGGACCTGGTCGAAAGCCTGTTCGGCAAGTCCACCCTGATGCGTGACTGACGGCGCCGCCTGAACGGATCTGTGATCCGTTCACGCCCGCTCCACGCCACTGCCGCCAGATTGCACTTCACGCGGCGGTGGTGGGCATTGGCCTTCTCCCGCCGAGCGAAACAATCCCATCCGCGAATGAAGCGGTGTAGCGGCAAACCCAAGGAGAAGCCCATGAAGCGCGTAGTTGCCCTGATGCTGTTGTCGATGTTCTCGGTGGCCCTGCTGGCCGGCTGCAACACCATTGCCGGTGCCGGCAAGGACGTGCAGAAGGCGGGCGAGAAGGTCGAGGACACCGCGAAGGGCCGTTGAGCCCTGCACGGAACGGAAAGAGAAAAGGCCGGGGATTTCCCCGGCCTTTTTTTGCGCGTGCCTTTCGCTGCGTGCTGTCGAAGCGGAGTGAACCATTCAAGCAGGTGAGCATCTATTTCATTGCCGGTTGACCGGTATTCAACAGCCGCTGCGCGAAGCTGGAGCCACGGTAAGAACGCCGTTGCAACCAAGGACTCCCAGCAATGAACAAAGACATCATTTCCGGCAAGTGGTCGCAGCTGAAGGGCAAGGCCCAGGCCAAGTGGGGCGATCTGACCAACGACGACTTCGATGTGGCCGAAGGCAATGCCGAGTATCTGGCCGGTCGCCTGCAGGAACGTTATGGCTGGGCCAAGGACCGCGCGGAGAAGGAAGTGCGTGAGTTCCAGGACGCCGTGAGCAAGGACTACCCGGACTACAAGTAAGCACTTCGGTTTCCCCCACAACACAACGCCCGCACCGAGAGGTTGCGGGCGTTGTGTTGTCTGGGCGGGACGATCAGCGCGCCGGCGGGTCCGGCACATAGCGGTTCGGGAACGCCTGCGGCTCGCGCGGCAGGCGCGAGGGCGAATCCACCAGGATGCCGCGTGCGCGCAGGTTGCGGGCGCTGTCGTAACGCAGCTGCAGTACCTGTGCGGGGCTGCGGCTGGCGCGTTCGAAGTCGGTATCGCGCACCGAAGACTGCTCGCGTGCACCGTGGCCGGTGCCCAGCGCTGGCGCCTGCGACTTGCTGGAATAGCCCTCGATGCGGCTGCTGCTCGCGCTGGCATCGGCCGACGCTTCCGCCGCCGGGGCTGGCAGCGGCAGGCCACGGCGCAGGATCGGTTGCGGGTACCAGCGGCGCGCTTCCTCGAACACCGCCACGCCCACCACGCCGATGTTGTCCGGGCGGCCGGTGCGGCTGGCATAACTGCCGCTGGGGCTGCTGAACACGAACTGCGCCACTTCGTCCTGGCTCTTGCGCCAGCCGGTGATGTCGGCGCGCTGGCCGGGATTGAGCACGTAGCCGGTCTGCGAAGGATCGGCATCTTCGCCGGAGATGGCGTTGACGCCGTCCACCGACAGCACCACCAGCACCCGGCGCGGGCTGTCGTTGTACAGGCGCACGGCGTAGCGGTGGCCGCGCTCGCCGGCCACCCAGCGCTGGCCCTCGGCGGGGTAGCTGCGCAGTTCGGTGCCGCGTTCGCGGTCGACCAGGGCCATGCGCACGGGGCCGCCCTCGTACACCGGCGGCGGCATCGGGGCCGGGCGGAAGCCGGCCAGGGGCAGGATCAGCAGCAGGGGCAGCAGGCGTTTCATCGGGCGTCTCCAGCGGGGTTGCGTGAATGAACGCGCCGCAGGCCCTGACGGGGTTGGTGGCGTGCAAGGTAAACTGGCCCCGTTCATCGAAGGTTACCCCACGCAGTCATGACGACCCGAGTCCTTACCGGCATCACCCCCTCCGGCACGCCCCACCTGGGCAACTACGTTGGCGCCATCCGTCCGGCCATCGCGGCCAGCCGCGCGCCGGGGATCGAGAGCTTCTTCTTCCTGGCCGACCTGCACAGCCTGATCAAGTCGCAGGACCCGCAGCGCACCCAGCGCGCGACCCTGGAGATCGCAGCCAGCTGGCTGGCCTGCGGGCTGGACCCGGAACACGTGTGGTTCTACCGCCAGAGCGACATCCGCGAGACCACCGAGCTGATGTGGTTCCTGACCGCCATCGCCAGCAAGGGCATCCTCAACCGCGCGCATGCCTACAAGGCGGCCGTGGACAAGAACCGCGAGGAAGGCGTGGACGAGGATGCAGGCGTCAGCGCCGGCCTGTTCATGTACCCGGTGCTGATGGCCGCCGACATCCTGATCTTCAGGGCCAACCAGGTGCCGGTGGGCCGCGACCAGATCCAGCACATCGAGATGGCGCGCGACTTCGCCCAGCGCTTCAACCATGTGTACGGCAAGGAGTACTTCCCGCTGCCGGACGTGGTGATCGACGAGCAGGTGGCGACGCTGGCGGGCCTGGATGGCCGCAAGATGAGCAAGAGCTACCACAACACCATTCCGCTGTTCGTGCCGCGCGAGGAGCTGAAGAAGCTGGTGTTCTCGATCCTGACCGACTCGCGCGCACCCGGCGAGCCGAAGGACACCGAGGGCTCGGCGCTGTTCCAGATGTACCAGGCGTTCGCCACCCCGGAACAGACCGCGGAATTCGCCAAGGCGTTCGCCGCCGGCATCAGCTGGGGCGATGCCAAGCAGCAGCTGTTCGAGCGCATCGACAGCGAGCTGTCGCCGCTGCGCGAGCGCTACAACGCGCTGATGGCCGAGCCGGAGAAGATCGAAGCGCTGCTCAAGCGCCGTGGCCAGCAGCTGCGCGAGCAGCTGGCGGCACCGCTGCTGGACGAGCTGCGCCACGCGGTGGGCCTGCGTGATCTGTCCAGCGCGGGCGATATCGCCAGCGAGGATGCCGGCGTGGCCCGCGTGGCACCGCCGCTGTTCAAGCAGTACCGCGAAAAGGATGGCCGCTTCTACTTCAAGCTGACCGCTGGTGACGGCACCTTGCTGATCCAGAGCGAAGGTTTCGATTCGCCGCGCGATGCGGGCCAGCTGATCGCGGTGATCAAGCAGGCCGAGCAGGGTGACCAGCTGCAGAGCGAGCTGTTCAAGCTGGACGCCGAGGTGGACGCCGTGCTGGCTGCCCTGGCCATGCTGCGCGAAGCGTAAGGGGTAGTGCCGGCCGCTGGCCGGCAACTGCATAGGAAATGCCGGCCAGCGGCCGGCACTACCACGGCACTGCATAGGAAAACGCCGGCCAGCGGCCGGCACTACCCGTGAACGAAGGTCATGGCATGATGTCCGCGCGCCTCCGGCGCGATGACATGGAGTCTGCGATGGCCTGGTTGTCGCTGCTGCTGTTCCTGCCCTGGTTCCTGCTGCTGGGCAGCCTGTACTGGCTGTTCCCGCGCCAGCCGCGCACCGCGCGGCGGCGCCTGTTCGACAGCACCACCCTGGTGCTCGCATTCGCGCTGAGCATCGTGTCGATGCTGTGGGGCTACCGCATTGGCGTGGTGCAGCCGGGCGCCGGCCCGATCTGGCCGCAGGTGCTGGCGGTGCTGTACGCCTACGGCGCGTTCCTGGCGGTGCTGGTGTTGGCCCTGTTGCTGCGGCCGCGGTTCGCATTGCGCTCCGGCTGATCGGTAGTGCCGGCCGCTGGCCGGCACATGCATTCTCCTGGCTATCCCGAGGTTGCCGGCCAGCGGCCTGCACTACCCGACCAAAGCCGCATCGAACCCGGGCCGCCTGCGCGCCTACCATGGGGGTCTGTTCCCGATCCTGCCAGGTGCGTGCCGATGACCGCCGACCCCAGCATCCACACCATCGATACCGGCTTCCAGCGCCCGGATTTCGACGCGGCGTACCTGATCGTTGAAAACGGCCGCGCTGCGTTCGTCGACTGCGGTACCGGCCTGTCGGTGCCGGCGATGCTGCAGGCGCTGGCGGAGGCCGGCCTGGGCGTGGAGGCGGTGGACTGGCTGCTGCTCACCCACGTGCATCTGGATCATGCAGGCGGTGCAGGCCTGCTGATGCAGCAGTTGCCGAATGCGAAGGCGGTGCTGCACCCGCGCGGTGCGCCGCACATGATCGATCCGACCCGCCTGATTGCGGGTGCCACGGCGGTATATGGCGCCGAAGAGATCGCGCGCAGCTATGGCCGCATCGAGGCGATTCCGGAGCACCGTGTGGTGGTGGCCGAAGACGGCCACCGCATCGATCTGGCCGGCCGCGAGCTGGTGCTGCTGCATACCCCGGGCCACGCGCTGCACCACTACTGCGTGTGGGATGCGCGCAGCCGCAGCTGGTTCACCGGCGATACGTTCGGTATCTCCTACCGTGAGCTGGACAGTGCGCAGGGTGCTTTCATCTTCCCCACCTCATCGCCGGTGCAGTTCGATCCGGAGGCGATGAAGGCCTCGATCCGGCGCATGCTCGATTACGCGCCGCAAGCGATGTACCTGACCCACTACGGTCGTGTGGAACAGGTGGAGAAACTGGCCGACGACCTGTTCGAGCAGATCGATGCGATGGCCGCCATCGGCCGCCAGTGCGATGGCCGACCGGACCGCCACCGCTGCCTGCTGGCTGCGCTGCAGGCGCTGTACCTGGAACGTGCACAGCTGCATGGCTGTGCGCTGGACGATGCCGCGGTGACCGCTGTTCTGGCGATGGACATCGAACTCAACGCGCAGGGCCTGGCCTGCTGGCTGGACCGCGTATCGCGCTGACCTGGGCGCGCCCTGCCGGCGGGAATCCGGTGTGCCACTGGTAGATCCACGCCATGCGTGGATGACGTGGGCCCAGGCTGCGCCGTGATGTCACGACCACGTTACACTCTGGTGACTTCCAAGCTAGCCGTGGTACTGCCGTGAATCCGATGCGCGTGTTGCTGCTGTCGTCCTGCCTGTTTGTCGGTGGCCTGGCCCATGCGGCCAACGACCTGCCGGGTGGCGGTATCGATCCGCAGGCACTGTCGCGCCATGTGCATGTGCTGGCGTCGGATGAATTCGAGGGCCGCGCGCCGGCCACCGAGGGCGAAGAACGCACGGTGCAGTACCTGATCGAGCAGTTCCGCAGCTACGGCCTGCAGCCGGGTGGCGTGGATGGCAGCTGGGTGCAGCCGGTGCCGCTGGTGCGCGCACAGCTGGAGGGCGCGGCCAAGGCCAGCCTGTCGCTGAAGCAGGGCAAGCGCGCGCTGGCCAACGGCGTGGACGTGACCCTGCAGAGCCTGCAGCCGCGCAAGCGCGTGCAGATCAAGGATGCGCCGCTGGTGTTCGTCGGCTACGGCATCGACGCGCCGGAACGCCAGTGGAACGACTACAAGGATGTGGACCTGCACGGCAAGATCGCCGTCGTGCTGATCAATGACGCCGATTTCGAAGCCGATGCGCCGGGCGCGTTCGACGGCAAGGCGGTGACCTACTACGGCCGCTGGACCTACAAGTTCGAGGAAGCCGCGCGCCGTGGCGCCGAGGGCGTGCTGATCGTGCACGAGACCGCACCGGCCGCCTATGGCTGGGCCACGGTGAAGAGCTCGGGCACCTCGCCGCTGTTCGACATCGAGCGCGGCCAGGCCGAGGCGATGGCGCAGCACACGCCGCTGCGTGGCTGGATGCAGCGCGAACTTGCCGAGGCGATCTTCGCTGACGCCGGCTTGGACTTCGATGCCGAGAAGCGCAAGGCGATGCGTGCGGACTTCCGCCCGGTGGCACTGGACAACGCGAAGCTGAGCGTGGATTTCGCGCTCAAGCGCGAGCAGGTGGTGACCCGCAACGTGGTGGCCAAGCTGCCCGGGGGTGAACACGCCGACGAGGCCGTGATCTTCTCCGCGCACTGGGATGCCTTCGGCATCGGCCAGCCGGGCGCCAAGGGTGACCGCATCCGCCGCGGTGCGATCGACAACGCCACCGGTGTGGCCACCGTGCTGGAACTGGGCCGCGTGTTCGCCGCCGGCCCGCAGCCGCAGCGCACGCTGTACTTCGTGGCCCTGACCGCCGAAGAGAAGGGCCTGCTGGGTGCCAGCTACTACGCCGCGCACCCGCTGGCGCCGCTGGACAAGACCGCTGCAGTGCTGAACATCGAAATGTTCAGCCCGGATGGCGCGACCCGTGACATCGCGTCGTGGGGCAAGGGCCGGGTCTCGCTGGAGGGTGACCTGGAGCGCGTGGCCAAGGTCCGCGGCCGCAGCTACAGCCCGGACCCGAACCTGGAAGCCGGCTTCTTCTACCGTGCCGACCATTTCGCCTTCGCCCGCCTGGGCGTGCCGGCGATCACCATCGGCCCGGGCCTGGACAAGCTGGACGGTGGCGTTGAAGCCGGCCGCGCGCTGCGCGAGAAGTACTTCGCCGACTGCTACCACCAGGCCTGCGATGCGTGGACGCCGAGCTGGGACCCGAGTGGCCACGCCGCCGACACCCTGCTGGTCTACGACCTGGGCGCCGAGCTGGCCAACAGCCGCCGCTGGCCGACGTGGGAAAAGGAATCGGAGTTCCGCGGCGCGCGCGACAAGAGCGAAGCGGCCCGCCGTTGAGGTAGTGCCGGCCGCTGGCCGGCAA
>OFRD01000430.1_pt1 | contig 16081 bp, 16 predicted proteins | sample 1543041 | NCBI WGS metagenome assembly OFRD01 (sample SAMN07774234, study PRJEB24372) | wastewater metagenome | isolation source: Exp Tend CN 100WW | collected 2016-02
CATGAACTACAAAATGCAAAAGATCAAAGGCTTGGACGAACCCGTGCCCGAAGACATCTTGCGTGAAATCAACAAGTGCGTCTGGACCATTGGCTACACCGGCCAAAGCCCAGAGCGTCTCAAAGCGCATATGCGTAATATGCATCTCTTTGACGTGAAGACTTTGAAGTCCAAAGGCGGCAAAGACAAAGAAACCGGCTACGACTTTGGCGGTGACTACTTCGGCTTGCCATGGCCTTGCTACGGCACGCCTGAGTTGAAGCATCCAGGCTCAGCCAATCTGTACGACACATCCCGACACGTCATGGACGGCGGCGGTAACTTTCGCGCCAACTTTGGCGTCGAGAAAGACGGCAAAAACTTGCTGGCTGAAGATGGCTCCCATTCGTTGGGCGCGGACATCACCACCGGTTACCCCGAGCTCGACCATGTGCTGCTCAAGAAGTTAGGCTGGTGGGACGAGCTGACCGACGCTGAAAAAGCATTGGCTGAAGGCAAGAACTGGAAGACTGACAACTCTGGCGGCATGATGCGTGTGTTCATGCAAAACCATGGTTGCCACCCCTTTGGTAACGCCAAAGCACGTGCGGTGGTGTGGAACTTCCCAGACCCCATCCCGCAACACCGTGAGCCTTTGTACGGCACGCGCCCAGACTTGATGGCCAAGTACCCCACGCACGCCGACAAGAAAGCTTTCTGGCGCTTGCCTACCCTGTACAAGACGGTGCAAGACAAGAACATCGCCGACAAGGTGCACGAGAAGTTCCCGCTCATCCTTACCTCGGGCCGTTTGGTCGAGTACGAAGGTGGCGGCGAAGAAACCCGTTCCAACCCTTGGCTGGCCGAGTTGCAACAAGAAGCTTTTGTCGAGATCAACCCCAAGACAGCCGCTGACCGTGGCATTCGCAATGGCGACCGCGTCTGGCTGTTGGGTGCTACCGGCGCACGTCTGAACGTGCAGGCCTTGGTCACCGAACGCGTGGACACCGGCACGGTGTGGATGCCTTTCCACTTCTCCGGTCGTTGGCAAGGTGCCGACATGTTGGCGCACTACCCCAAAGGGGCAGCGCCCATCGTGCGCGGCGAAGCGGTCAACACCGCCACCACCTATGGTTATGACAGCGTCACCATGATGCAAGAGACCAAGACCACCATCTGCAACATCGAGAAGGCTTGAGGAGAACACGATGGCACGAATGAAATTCATCTGCGATGCAGAGCGCTGCATCGAATGCAACGGCTGCGTCACCGCTTGTAAAAACGAACACGAAGTCCCGTGGGGTGTGAACCGCCGTCGCGTGGTCACCCTGAACGACGGCGTTCCCGGTGAAAAGTCGATCTCGGTCGCCTGCATGCACTGCTCTGACGCACCTTGCATGGCGGTCTGCCCGGTCAACTGCTTCTACAAAACCGACGAAGGCGTGGTTCTGCACGACAAGGACATCTGCATTGGCTGTGGCTACTGCTCGTATGCCTGCCCGTTTGGTGCCCCCCAGTTCCCAAGCCAAGGCACTTTTGGTGTGCGCGGCAAGATGGACAAGTGCACCTTCTGCGCCGGTGGCCCTGAAGAGCATGGCAGCCAGTCCGAGTTCGAGAAATACGGCCGCAACCGCTTGGCCGAAGGCAAGCTGCCGGCCTGTGCCGAAATGTGCTCGACCAAAGCGCTGCTCGCCGGTGACGGCGATGTCATCACCGACATCCTGCGCGGCCGCGTGATCAGCCGAGGCAAGGGTGCCGAAGTCTGGGGCTGGGGCACCGCATACGGTAACCAAGCCAAACAAGGAGCCTGAACATGAAAGCAGCTTTCATCGTCTGCGCCGCTGCCTTGCTGGCCGCTTGTGGCGAAAAACCGCAAGAAGTCAAAGGCGTGAGAACCGACCTGCCGCCCTACCAAGGCACTGGTGTCGCCTCTTTCACCGAATCTGGCTGGAAAGCCGGTGACAAAGACGGGTGGGCCAACCACCTCAAGGCCCGTGCCACTTACGGCATGAACGACCACGTCCGCGCACCCAAGTGAGCGCCAAGGAGAAGTTCATGCGTCGCATGTTATTGACTGTTGGGCTGGCCTTGGCAGCGTTAGGGGTCTCTGCCCAAACGGCTGCTCCGGCGGGGTCTGCAACCACGTCTGCACCCGCTGCTCAGGCTGAAACCAGCCTTGGTGTGAAAAGCGCCAATGTCTTTCAATTGGCCCCGGGCGCCGACGCCGATCCGAAGTACAAGGACCAGACCAATGCCGAGCGTGGCCAGGTTCAGCCCGGCAACAACGCGCCCATGTGGCGCGCCGTGGGGCAGGGCGTGACGGGTTACAGCAGCTTGCCAAAAAGCGAGGCGCCAGAAGCCGGCAACCTGATCCAGCCCTTTGTGCAATACCCCGGTTCTCGCTTGGCTTCGGCGGGTGAGTCTTGGCGCCAGGTGCGCAACAACATCATCATTCCTTATGGCGCGGCACTGTTGCTGATCGCTGTTGGGGCGATGGCGCTGTTTTATTGGGGCAAAGGCACGATCGAGTTGCATGGCCAAGAGACCGGCCGCAAGATCGAACGCTTCACCCCGTTCGAACGCTCGGCGCACTGGGCCAACGCCATTGCATTTGTGACTTTGGCCATCTCTGGCGTGGTCATGGCGTATGGCAAATTCTTCTTGCTGCCCATCATCGGCGGCACTTTGTTTGGCTGGCTGACCTATGCCTTGAAAAACCTGCACAACTTTGCAGGCCCCTTGTTTGCGGTGTCTCTGGTTGTGGTGTTTGTGACCTTTCTCAAAGACAACTTGCCCAGCAAAGACGACCTGGTCTGGTTGCTCAAGGGGGGCGGCTTGTTCTCGAACACCGAAGTGCCTTCGCACCGCTTCAATGCCGGTGAGAAGGTGGTGTTTTGGGGCGGCGTGCTGTTCCTTGGGGCCATCGTGGTGGCGTCGGGCTTGGTGCTGGACAAGTTGATCCCCGGCCTCATTTATGAGCGAAGCACCATGCAGATCGCCAACATGGTTCACGGTGTCGCCACTTTGTTCATGATGGCCATGTTCATCGGCCACATCTACATGGGCACCATCGGCATGCGCGGCGCCTACAAAGCCATGCGCGAAGGCTACGTCGACGAGACCTGGGCCAAAGAGCACCACGAACTTTGGTACGACGACGTCAAGGCCGGCAAGATTCCGGCTCAGCGCTCTGTGCCAGCGCCATCGGCACCCGTTGCCACCGCATCTGCTGCATCTACGGCTTCGGTTTGAGCCAGGAGAACACCATGAAAAAACACCTGCTTGTCATCTCTGCATTGGCCATCAGCTTCGGGGCTGTGGCTAAACTGCCTGCGCCCAGCGAAGAAGCCAAAGCCAAAGCGGCCGAAGCCGCCGCCAAAACGGCGCACGGCAACAAAGTAGCCGACTACCAACTGTGCAAGTCACGCGAAAAAGCGGCTGCACACTACCTCAAAACGCAAGGCAAGGGCAAAGCATCACCCACCGCAACGCCTGCCTGCGTGGACCCAGGTGCTTACAAACCAGCGCCGCCCGTGGCTGCGGCACCTGCTGCGGCCCCTGCGCCTGCGCCGGCCGCAGCCCCTGCTGCAGCCAAGCCCGCCGCTGCACCTGCCAAGAAAAGCTGATCGCTTTCAAGGCTGATTTTTTTCGCACGTCCTGAAAATCCCCCGTCGGCAACGGCGGGGGATTTTTACGTTAGGCTCAAGCCATGTCTGCTGTTCTAAACGCCTCTGTGGCCACACCGGTCCTGCCCAAGCCCCACATCACCCGAGCGCGTGCGCCCCTTACGCGCACCGTGTCCGTGTGCAATGAGTTCGGCGAAACATCCGAGACGCAAATCCCCGCCGAGCGGGCGCTCACCATTTATTTGGACAAAAAAGAGCTGGTGACCTTGATGACCTTGGGTGCAGAGCCCGAATGGCTGGTCCTCGGCTTTTTGCGCAACCAGCGTTTGATCGATTCGGTCGACCAGATCGAATCCATCACGGTGGACTGGACGATTGGTGAGGGCGAAATGGGTGAGCCCGGCGTGGCCGCTGTCAAAACCCGTGAGAACGCCCAAGTGGTGATTGAGCGCAGCGCCGACCGTGTGGTGACCACCGGCTGCGGCCAGGGCAGTGTGTTCGGCGATTTGATGGCCCACATTGATGAGATCGAATTGCCCGCCGCAAAGATCACGCAAGGCCAACTCTATGGCTTGGTCAATGCCATCCGCGTGCAGGAAACCACCTACAAATCGTCCGGCTCGGTACACGGCTGTGCGTTGTTTCAGGGCGATCAAATGCTCATGTTCGTCGAAGACGTGGGGCGTCACAACGCGGTCGACACCATCGCCGGCTGGATGTGGATGAACGACATCGATGGGCAAGACAAGGTCTTTTACACGACAGGCCGATTGACCAGCGAGATGGTCATCAAGTCCGCCCAGATGGGGGTGCCCGTGGTCGTTTCGCGCAGTGGCATCACTCAAATGGGCCTCGACGTTGCCAAGCGCCTGGGCTTGTGTGCCATCGGTCGCGCCACCAACAAGCGCTTCTTGTGTTTCAGCGGCCCCGAGCGGCTGGTCTGGCAAGCTGAATTGGTCTGACCCCCATTCGCAATCAGGGGCTCGCGCCCACCAAATCACTGATGCCGCATGGCTGTGGTCGGTCGCTCTTGTGGCCGAATGTTTGCGCGGTCTTAACAAATGCCTTGGCCGCCGCCGTGAATAGCTTGTGCGGTAAGGTGATGACATGAAACAACAAGGATGGATGCACGGCCTGCGGCTGGGTGGGCGCAATTTGTGGCGTGATTTGCGTGCGGGCGAGTTGCGGCTGCTCATGCTGTCGGTGTCATTGGCGGTGGCCGCACTCACGGCGGTGGGTTTTTTGGCCGACCGCATGCAGTCAGGTTTGTGGCGCGATGCGCGGCAACTGCTGGGCGGTGACGCGGTGGTCGTCAGCGACCAAAACACCCCGGCGGCCTTTGTGCAACAAGCCCATAGCTTGGGTTTGCAAACCAACACCAATGTGAGCTTTCCAACCATGGCCCGTGCCATGGCCGAACAAGGCGGGGCCAGCCGTTTGGTGGCCCTCAAAGCCGTAGAGCCGGGCTACCCCTTGCGCGGCCAGCTGCTACTGGCCAAGCCAGCGGCCAAGCCCTCAGCCATTCCCCCTGCAGGAGAGGTCTGGGTCGATCCGGCCTTGCTCGACAACCTGCAACTGCAAACAGGGCAATGGCTGGCACTGGGTGACCGCCGTTTTCGCATTTCTGCCGTCATTGAACGCGAACCCGACCGGGGCGCAGGCTTCATGACTTTTGCCCCCCGCGTCATGATGAACGCGGCCGATCTGGCCTCGACCGGATTGGTGCAACCGGCCAGCCGCGTGACGTGGCGCATGGCGGTGGCGGGCGATGCGGCCGCCGCCGAGCGCTTTGTGCAATGGGCCAAGCCCGAGGTCGAACGCTCACATGTGCGTGGCGTGCAGATCGAATCGCTCGACAGTGGCCGCCCCGAAATGCGCCAGACGCTGGACCGCGCTTCGCAGTTTTTGAATTTGGTGGCCCTGCTGGCCGCCTTGCTGTGTGCCGTGGCCGTGGCCTTGGCGGCCCGGAGTTTTGCCGAACGGCAGCTCGATGCCTGTGCCTTGCTCAGGGTTTTAGGGCAAAGCCAGCGCACACTCACATTGAGTTACGGCTTGGAGTTTTTGGGCGCAGGCTTGCTGGCCAGTGCCGTAGGCGTGCTGGCGGGCTACGCCGTGCACCTGGGCTTTGTGGTCTTGTTGGCGGGCTTGGTCGATGCCCAACTGCCCGCCGCCACAGCGCAACCGGCCTTGATGGGCATGGCCATGGGCCTGACTTTGCTGGTGGCCTTTGGTTTGCCGCCTGTGTTGCAGTTGGCGCAGGTGCCGCCCTTGCGCGTCATCCGCCGCGACCTGGGGGGCTTGCAAGTGCGTTCGGGTTTGGTTTTGTTCATGGGCTTGGTGGGCTTCGCTTTGACCTTGCTCATGGTCAGCCGCAACCTGACTTTGGGCTTGATCACCGTGGGCGGTTTTGCGTTCGCTTTGCTCGTGTTTGCCGGTCTGGCTGCCGCCGCTTTGTGGCTGCTGCGGCGCACCGTGCCGGGCGAGCAAGCGCCGCGCTGGTTACGCCTGGCCACGCGTCAGGTGGCGGCGCGCCCGGTGTTCGCAGTGGTGCAGGTGAGTGCTTTGTCGGTGGGCTTGCTGGCTTTGGCTTTGCTGGTGTTGCTGCGCACCGACCTGATTGCCAGCTGGCGGCAAGCCACGCCGGCCAACGCGCCCGACCGTTTTGTGATCAACGTGCAGCCCGAGCAAGCCAGCGACTTTTTGGCCAGCTTGAACAAAGCCGGGGTGCAATCGCCTGACTGGTTTCCCATGATCCGGGGTCGCTTGGTGGCCATCAATGGCCGCGAGGTTGGCCCCAACGACTTTGAAGCCGACCGCGCCAAACGCTTGATCGACCGCGAGATCAACCTGTCTCACTCGGCCACCTTGCCCGCCCACAACCCCCTGACGGCAGGCCAATGGGTGCCCGAAGAAGCCGACGGCGTGAGTGTGGAGCAAGGCATTGCCGACACGCTGGGCCTGAAATTGGGCGACCAGTTGCGCTTTGACATTGCTGGCCAGCCGCGTGAAGCCCGCATCACCAGCTTGCGGAAAGTGGACTGGACGTCGATGCGCGCCAACTTTTTCATGATGTTCCCCGTCTCGCAAATGCCCGACCTGCCCATGACCTACATGGCCGCCTTCCGTTCGCCAGCCAGTGCGGCGGGTTTTGACAACGCGCTGGTCAACCAGTTTCCCAACATCACCAGCGTCGACATGCGCAGCACCTTGGCCCAGGTGCAGCGCGTCATGGACCAGGTGATCCGGGCGGTGGAATATTTGTTTGCCTTCACGCTGGCCGCTGGCCTGATGGTGCTCTTGGCCGCCGTGGGCGCCAGCCGCCAGGCACGCGAGCGCGAATACGCCATCATGCGGGCGCTCGGGGCAGGGCGCTCTTTGTTGGCGCAAGTGCAACGCACCGAGCTGTTGGGCTTGGGCTGGTTGGCTGGCTTCATGGCCAGCAGCATGGCCTTGGTGGTGGGGTGGGCGCTGGCCCGTTTTGCTTTCGAGTTTGCTTGGCAACCGCCCTTGTGGGCACCCTTGGCGGGCGGTGCCTTGGGCGCTTTGCTGGCGTGGACAGCGGGCAGCCTGAGCTTGTCGGGCGTGCTGCGACAACCTGTCATGCAAACTCTGCGGCAAGCGGCAGAGTAATGTCTGGATACCCGCCTGCGCGGGCATGACACTGACTGTCACCCCCTATTTATTGGGGTCAGATCCCAATTGTTTTGGTGATCGATGGTCTTTGTGGGGGCTTGCTCTGCGGCCGAATTTGCGAACGGGCTGTGGCCACCCTTCGCACTCAGAGTGCTCGCACGTACTTCCAACTTGGCAGACCTCTTCCGGCAAAATACAAACCATGCAAATTGAAGACAAACCCCCGTTCGACACCCCATTCGAGTGGATTGGCGGAGAGCCCCCAGTTCGGGCCTTGGTCGACCGCTTTTACGACCTGATGGACCTCGAGCCCGGCTACAAAGAACTGCGTGCCGCCCACGGCAGTACCTTGCAAGACGCGCGAGACAAATTGTTCTGGTTCTTGTGCGGCTGGCTTGGTGGCCCAGAGCATTACACCGAACGCTTTGGTCACCCGCGCCTGCGCATGCGCCACATGCCGTTTTCGATTGGCGTTCTTGAGCGCGACCAATGGCTCGCCTGCATGGACCAAGCCATGCAGGAAACCCAGGTCGATCCCGTGCTGCGCGAACGCCTGAACGCCAGCTTCTTCAAAACCGCTGACTGGATGCGCAACCGAGGCGTTTGAAGCAGGTTGATATTGAAAGCTGCCCCTGCGGCCGAAGGTATGAAAGGGCGCAACGCCCGTCAAACAACATCCTTTTGTGGCACGATCAGCGGGTGAAAATCAACTCCCTGCAAGACCTCAAAAAAGTCCAGAAAACGCTGGCTGAGGCCCACCAAAAAGCCCAAGCTGAAGAGGCCGCTCGCATTGCCGCAGCGCGTCAGCGCGAAGCCGAGGCCAACCTGTTTGCGCGTGCAGTCGGGGTGGTCCAGCGCATGCCCTTGCATGACCAAGCCAGCATCAGCCCGCCAGCGCCAGCCCCTGTGGCGACTCAGCGGCAAAAGGACGAAGCCGCCGTTTTGCGCGATGCCTTGAGTGACGGTTTTGACGTCAGTACCTTGCTCGACACCGACGATGCCTTGAGCTTTCGGCGTCCTGGCATCGGCATCGACGTGACCCAAAAGTTGCGCAAAGGTGGCTGGTCCATTCAGCGTGAGATTGATTTGCACGGCCTGCGCAGCGACGAAGCCCGCGTGGCATTGGCCGAATTCATCCGCATTGCCCACCGTCAAGGTTTGCGTTGCCTGCGCGTGGTGCATGGCAAAGGTCTGGGCTCGCCCGGCAAAACCTCGGTCCTCAAGCCCAAGGTGCACAGTTGGCTGATTCAAAAAAACCAGGTCATGGCCTTTGTTCAGGCCAAACCCGCAGAAGGTGGTGCGGGTGCCTTGCTGGTGTTGCTCAAACCAGGTGGCTGACTGCGGCACGATCGTCATTTCCACCCGCGCAGCAATGACAGTGAAGAATTGGGTTTAGACCTCATTTGTCAGTCCCCATTTGTTCGTTCCTGTTCATTCACCCCGGCTTTTGCGCCTGTTCGCACTTCACCTGAATCAACTCAGTCTGCCCGTTAGCACCGAGTCGCATCGCGCTCAGGCAGCCGCCCCACACGCAACCGGTGTCCAGCGCCCACACATCGCTGCGCTGCAATTGGCCCAAGGTCGACCAATGCCCAAAGGCCACCGTGACATGGGCCGTTTGCCTGCCGGGCACGTCAAACCAAGGCATCAAGCCTGCGGGCGCCGCATTGGCCCCTTCTTTGGCCGCGAACTCCATCAGGCCATCGGCCGAGCAAAAGCGCAGCCGTGTCAGTGCGTTCACGACCACCCGCAAACGTGCCACGCCCACCAAGTCATCGCGCCAAGCCGCAGGCTCGTTGCCATACATCTGGTGCAAAAAATCGCTCAAATCAGGCCCACGCAAAACCGACTCGACCTCGCCCGCCAAAGCCAATGTTTGCGCGACTGTCCATGTCGGCAAAACCCCTGCGTGCACCATCAGCACGTCGTGCTCCCAAATGGCAAGGCGTTGGTGGCGCAGCCAGTCCAGCAGGGCAGGGCGGTCGTCTGCCTGCAAGATACCCTCCAGCGTGTCCATCGGCTTGAGCCGCCCAGCCCCAGCGGCCACGGCCAACAAATGCAAGTCGTGGTTGCCCAGAACACATTGCACCGAGCTGCCCATCGCCATCAAGCGCCGCAACACCTGGGCCGACGCAGGTCCTCGGTTCACCAGATCGCCCAAAACATACAAGGCATCACGGCTTGGCGAGAAATCAATCTCGTCCAGCAACCGCCCCAAAGGCGCATCACAGCCCTGAACATCACCTACCCAATAAACTGACATAAGTACCTCTTTGGTGGATTGTCCCAAATCATTCGCCAAACAGTTAGCGGACATGGACCCCCGATCGAGTCGGGGGTGACACAAGTCACTGTCATACCCGCCCACATGTCATGCCCGCGAATGCGGGTATCCACAACAGCCGAAGCCACAGACCCCCGATCCAGTCGGGGGTGACGAGATATTTGTCATGCCCGCGAATGCGGGTATCCACAACAGCCGAAGCCACAGACCCCCGATCAGGTCGGGGGTGACGAGATATTTGTCATGCCCGCGAATGCGGGTATCCACAACAGCCGAAGCCACAGACCCCCGATCCAGTCGGAGCCACATATTGCCTTCGCCACTCTTGGCACAATGGCGGTTATGGATTTTTTATTGATCGCTTTCCTCACCCTGCTCAACGGGGTGTTTGCCATGTCAGAGCTGGCTTTAGCCTCCAGCCGCAAGGCCCGCCTGGCTGCCATGGAGGAGGCGGGTGACAAAGGCGCACACGCCGCCCTCAAACTGCTCGAAGAACCCACCCAGTTTTTGTCCACCGTACAAGTGGGCATCACCTCTATCGGGGTGCTCAACGGCATCGTGGGTGAGGCCGCATTCAGTGCCGGCCTGGCCCTCAACCTCGTGCAGTGGGGCCTGACTGAACCGGTCGCTGCCATCACGGCCACCGCCATTGTCGTGACCCTCATCACCTTCACCACCATCATCTTTGGCGAACTGGTGCCCAAGCGCATCGGCCAGCTTTACCCCGAAGCCGTGGCCCGCTTGGTGGCGCGGCCCATGGCTTGGCTGGCCAAAGCAGCTGGCCCCTTTGTCAAATTGCTCTCGCTGTCCACGCAAGGCATGCTCAAACTCATGCGCATCGACAGCAAAGGCAGTCGCGCCGTGACCGAGGAAGAAATCACGGCCAGCCTGGTCGAAGGCGTGGATGCCGGACTCATCGAAGAACACGAACACCAAATGGTGCGCAACGTGTTCCACCTCGATGACCGTGCGCTCACCTCCATGATGACGCCGCGCAGCGACATCCAGTGGCTCGAAGCCAGCCTCACACCGCAACAAGCCATGGACCGCATCAACCAAATGCGCGACGAAGGCAACCACTCCTGGTATCCCGTTTGCCGCGACGGGTTGGGCCACATCATTGGCGTCATCAGCCTCTCACACCTGCTGGCGCTGCCGCATGGGGACGAACGCCCGCTCGAAAACCATGCCCAAACCGCCCACTTTGTGCCCGAAACCCTGACCGGCATGGAGCTGCTCGAACAAATGCGCGACCAATCGAGTCGAATGCTCTTTGTGGTCGACGAATACGGCGAAGTGCAAGGCCTGCTCACCCCGCTTGACTTGCTAGAAGCCATCACGGGAGAGCTCAAGCCCGACACCCAAACCGACGCCTGGGCCACCCAAAACGAAGACGGCAGCTGGCTGCTCGACGGCATCATGCCCGTCAACGAACTCAAAGCTCGCCTGGACATCAAAGAACTGCCGGCGGAAGACAAAAACCGCTACAACACCCTTGCCGGCCTGCTCATGTACGCCCTGGGCCAACTGCCCAGCCAAGGACAGGTCATCGAACTGGCCGACTGGCGCTTTGAAGTCGTCACCCTCGACGGCCGCCGAATCGACAAAATAGCCGCCTCACAAAAACCCGAGTCCCTCGCTTCATAAGTTGTCGCTGACCCGTCCTGCCAGAGGTTGACACCTTTTGATAAGTCATCCCTTGCTCTTGATTTGTCATACCCGGTTGTTAATTTGTCATACCCGGAACGTAATTTGTTATGCCCGGCACGTAATTTGTTATGCCCGGCACGTAATTTGTTATGCCCGGCACGTAATTTGTCATACCCGGAACGTAATTTGTCATACCCGGCTTGACCGGGTATCCATCTCTTGTGTATCGCTCAAATTTAAAATACGCTGAGGCATGGCTTATTTTGTTTACATTCTTGCAAGTCAAAAAAATGGCACTTTGTATGTGGGTGTCACGAATGATTTGATTCGCCGGACTCATGAACACAAGCAACATATCGTCGATGGATTCACTGAGCGTTATGGCGTGACTAATCTGGTTTGGTTTGATCAAACCGACAGCGTTCAAGAAGCGATCGCTTACGAAAAACGCTTGAAACACTGGAAGCGCGAATGGAAGATTGCCCTGATCGAAAAAGAAAATGCCCATTGGGTCGATCTTTATGAATCCATTTTGTAATTAATAACCAAGTGAACAGCCTAGACCGCCGATCATGTCTAGGGTGACGAACAAAAAGAAGTAGACCCCCGATCCAGTCGGGGGTGACAAAAGCGAGGCGTCATACCGGCACTTCGTTTGTCATGCTCACCCCTTGATGTGTCATACCCGACTTTTAATTCGTCATACCCGGCTCTTAATTCGTCATACCCGGCTTGACCGGGTATCCATGTCCGCCAAGCGCAGCGCATAACAAAAGTGATTTATTGCTCATGTCACTCATAAAAAATGAAATTAACCATCAACTCAAAACAATGACCACATTGAAAATTCAGGCAAGCATGTCCATGAAATTAAAGAAATGTGTGTATATCTAAATTCAATATTACCAAGACGATCTTTGGTGTATATTCACAACTCTTATACTTAAATCAGGATGTACCATGACTGCAAGCTACAAAGAATTACTGGCTCAACGTGAAGCCTTGGAGCAAGCCATTGCCCAAGCTCGCCAAAGCGAAATCTCCAGCGCCGTTGCTAAAGTCCGCGAATTGGTGGCTGAATTCGGTCTGACCGTTCAAGACGTCTTTCCTGGCCGTGCTACCAAATCGGGGGCAGCCAAAGCCGTCAGCAAAGTCGCCGCAAAATACCGCGACCCTGCAACAGGCCAAACCTGGACAGGCCGTGGCAAAGCCCCTAAATGGATTGACGGCAAAGACCGCACCCCATTTGTCATCGCCTGATACCCAAGACAAGCTGCTGACCAGTTACCGACTGGCCCTATAAGCAGGCGAATCAGCCCCTCGATTGGTTCAATCGCTGTTCTTGCTGGTTTACGCACAAAAGCCCCGCACATGCGGGGCTTTGTTTTTTTATCGCATTCATTCGGGGTAGAGTGTTCCGATACTCAAAATTCAAATGAGAGACAGTCAGAAAACACCAATGACCCAGAACCCGCTCACCCCAGACACGCTGTTTGGCGACGCCCCGCCATCCGATCGTTGGTATCTCGCCTACACCAAACCCCGCCAAGAGCAAATTGCCCAAGTCAACCTTGAGCAGCAAGCCTTTGAGGCCTATTTGCCACTCTACAAAAAGTTCAAAAAAACAGAACAAGGGCCGGTCGCGTTGTTTGAACCCATGTTTCCGCGCTACATCCTGTTCAGGCCCAGCAAGCCCGAGCAAAGCATCTCCGCGGTGCGCAGCACCAAAGGCATCGCCACCATCGTGCGTTTCGGCTTTGAGCCTGCCATGCTTCAAGACGACCTCGTGCAACGCATTCGTCAACTCGAACAAGACCGTCACCATGCCACTCTGCAAGAGCTCAGCAACCTCAAAGCCGGCCAAACTGTGCGCCTCAAACACACCGCCCTTGGTGGCGTCGAAGGCCTGATTCAAAGCGTCTCCAGCAAACGCGTCGCTGTGCTGCTGGAAATTTTGGGCCGACCCACGGTCGTCCAACTTGAGCACCACCAGGTCGAAGTCAACACCTGACAGGTCATGGATTCCCGCCTACGCGGGAATGACGGCGGTTTTGCATGGATTCCCGCCTACGCGGGAATGACAGCGGTGTTGTTTGGATCGTGCGCTCATTTTCATAAACGTTCCCAACTGTCATACCGCTCCTAACTGTCATACCGCACCAAACTGTCATACCGCACCTAACTGTCATACCCGCGAATGCGGGTATCCATGGCAGCCGAAGACATAGACCCCCGATCAAGTCGGGCGTGACAAAGCAGAGTTGTCGAACCTGCTAACCATTTCGCCAATGGCTGGGCTTATGCCTATAAAATCTGCAATCGTCCAAATCCGTCCCACGCTTTGACCAACTCCGCTTTGCACAACCCCCTTCCGCAGCACATCGCCATCATCATGGATGGCAACCGCCGCTGGGCCAAAAGGCGCTTTATGCCTGCTGCGCTTGGGCATGCTGCTGGGGCCAAGCAAGTGCGCGATATCGTCAAAATCTGCGCCGAAATGGGGGTGGACCACTTGAGCCTGTTCGCCTTCAGTACCGAAAACTGGAAACGCCCTGAAGAAGAGGTCTCCAGCCTCATGGGCCTGTTCATGTCTTACTTGCAAAAAGAAGTCAACAGCATGAACGACAGCGGTGTTCGCCTCAAAGTGGTGGGCGACAAAAGTCGTTTTGCGCCCGCATTGCAAGACCTCATTGATCGTGCTGAGCAGCAAACCGCCGATAACACCCGCATCACCCTCACGGTCTGCGCCAACTACGGCGGCAGATGGGACATGGTTCAAGCCGCCCAAGCCTGGCAGCAAGCCCACCCCGGTCAAAACCTGCAAGCCATGACCGAAGACACCTTGGCCCCTTACCTCAGCACGGCCTACGCCCCCGAAGTCGATTTGCTCATCCGCACAGGCGGCGAATCGCGCATCAGCAACTTCATGCTGTGGCAAGCCGCCTACGCCGAAATGTTTTTCACAGACGACCTATGGCCAGACTTCTCGCCAGCGCGTCTGAAAGAAGCCATCGCTTGGTTCGCCAACCGTGACCGCCGCTTCGGCTCGTCTGCACCGCTTTGAAGCCGGTACGGGTCAGGACTGCTACGGGTTAACCCGTTAAAAAACGCCTGAAGTCCCCGAAAATTTTCCATCAATACATTCTTTTTAAGTATTTTTCAGCGCAGTTTCTATTGTTCTTAAGAATACAATCGAAGGCTGTCTAAAACCCCCAATTTGCCAAGCTTCGCGTCAGTAACTGCGCCTAAGCTCAAGCCAATTGCACAGAACAAAGTCTGCAAAACACCTTGCCGGACTGCGGTAGCCTGCCTGCCCCCCTCAACATACCCACCATGACCCATCGCAAAGGCATCATCCTCGCTGGCGGTTCCGGCACTCGCCTGTACCCCGTGACGCAAGCTGTCAGCAAGCAGCTCATGCCGGTGTACGACAAGCCCATGGTCTATTACCCGCTGACCACGCTCATGCTGGCGGGCATCAAAGATGTGCTGCTCATCAGCACACCGCAAGACACCCCGCGCTTTGCCGACCTGTTGGGTGATGGCAGCCAATGGGGCATGAACATCCAATATGCGGTGCAACCCAGCCCCGATGGCTTGGCTCAAGCCTTCATCATCGGTAAAGACTTTGTGGGCAACGAACCCAGTGCCCTCGTGTTGGGCGACAACCTCTTTTATGGTCACGACCTGGTGGGCTTGCTCAACAACGCCAACCAGCGCAGCACCGGTGCCAGCGTGTTTGCCTACCATGTGCAAGACCCAGAGCGCTACGGCGTGGTCGACTTTGACGACCAGCAACGGGCTCTCAGCATCGAAGAAAAGCCCAAGGCCCCCAAAAGCAACTACGCCGTCACGGGTCTGTACTTTTATGACCGCCAAGTCTGCGACATCGCCGCCGACATCCAGCCCTCTGCTCGGGGTGAACTTGAAATCACCGACATCAACAAACGCTATTTGGCGCAAAACCAGTTGAATGTCGAAATCATGGGCCGAGGCTACGCGTGGCTTGACACCGGCACCCACGACAGCTTGTTGGAGGCCGCTGGCTTCATTGCCACGTTGCAAAAACGCCAAGGCCTTATGGTCGCCTGCCCCGAAGAAATCGCCTTCCACCAAAAGTGGATCAGCGCCGAGAGCCTGCAAAAGCTGGCCCAGCCCCTGGCCAAAAACGGCTATGGGCAATATTTGCTGAGCCTGCTCAAATAATTTTTACCGTCATACCCGCCTCTCCCTGTCATACCCGCCTCTCCCTGTCATACCCGCGAATGCGGGTATCTATGCCTTTAAAACCATGGATGCCCGATCAAGTCGGGCATGACAATTTTCTCTAATGCCCTACACCGTCACCCCCACCCACATCCCCGACCTGCTCATCCTCGAGCCCAAGGTCTTTGGCGATGCGCGGGGTTTCTTTTTTGAAAGCTTCAACCAGCAAGACTTCAACCAAGTCACAGGCATGAGTGTGCAATTTGTGCAAGACAACCACAGCCGCAGTGTTCACGGTGTGTTGCGTGGCCTGCACTACCAGCTGCAGCAACCACAAGGCAAGTTAGTGCGCGTGGTGCGCGGTGCCGTGTTTGATGTGGCTGTGGACATCCGTAAAAGCTCCCCCACCTTTGGGCAATGGGCCGGTGTGGAACTGACCGAAGATAACCACAAACAATTCTGGGTGCCACCGGGCTTTGCACATGGCTTTGTGGTGATGTCAGAAACGGCTGACTTCTTGTACAAAACCACAGACTACTATGCCCCTGCCCACGAACGTTGCATCGCGTGGAATGACCCGGCTATCGGCATTACTTGGCCTCAAGGGCTCACGCCACAGCTCTCAGCCAAAGACCAAGCCGGACTGACTCTGACAAAAGCCGAGGTGTTTGCCTAATGCAGAACTTCTCTGCATCTCCGCGTG
>OFRD01000432.1_pt1 | contig 15994 bp, 17 predicted proteins | sample 1543041 | NCBI WGS metagenome assembly OFRD01 (sample SAMN07774234, study PRJEB24372) | wastewater metagenome | isolation source: Exp Tend CN 100WW | collected 2016-02
GCAGCCACGCCTCTTATCGAAGGTCTGCGCCGCCTTGAATACCGCGGCTATGACTCAGCAGGAATTGCACTTGGAACACCGGGCAAACTCTTTATTGAAAAGAAAGCTGGGAAGCTTTCAAATCTTGAAGGATCTTTAGATTCATCTCTTCCAGTAGTTCACTCTGGAATTGGTCACACACGCTGGGCAACACATGGCGGACCAACAGATGGCAACGCCCACCCTCATGTTGATAACGAAGGCAAGTTAGCGGTTATTCATAATGGAATTATTGAGAATTACTCAGAGCTTCGAAAAGAGCTTGAATCTCGCGGGCATAAGTTTTCATCTGAAACAGATACAGAATCAGTTGCGCATTTGCTGAGTGATTTGCGCAAAAAACATAATGGCGATTTATCGGCTGCAATGCGTGAGGCAGTCAAAGCGCTTAGAGGCTCATTCACCCTCCTTGCAATCCATGCAGATGCACCAGAGGTGGTTGTTGGTGTGCGCAGAAACTCACCATTAGTTGTTGGTTTAGGAAAAGGTGAGAACTTTATGGCATCTGATGTTGCAGCCTTTATCGATTACACCAAGCGTGCGATTGAACTTGGTCAAGATGAAGTAGTCACAATGACTCCAACGTCGGTGAAAATTACCGATCTAGAAGGCAAGGCAGTGGCGCCTAAGGAGTATCAAATTACGTGGGATGCAAGTGCGGCGCAAAAGGGTGGTTTTACACACTTCATGCTCAAAGAAATCTTTGAACAACCAAAGGCAGTTGCCGATACTTTGATTGGTCGATTAAGTGATAACAAGCAAATAGTTCTAGATGAGCTGCGCATGAGCGCTGATGAGATCCGTGCACTCAAAAAAATAACTGTTATTGCTTGCGGTACTGCCTATCACGCAGGTTTAGTTGCTAAGTATGCAATTGAAAAGTGGGCAAAGATTCCAGTTGAGGTTGAGATTGCTAGTGAATTTAGATATCGCGATCCGATCATCGATGCTGGCACATTAGTCATTGCTATTTCACAATCAGGTGAAACGATGGATACCTTGATGGCTGTGCGCCATGCAAAAGCTGCTGGTGGTCGAGTATTAGCAATCTGTAATACAAACTCTTCAACAATTCCACGTGAATCTGATGCGGTCCTCTATACACACGCTGGTCCTGAGATTGCAGTAGCTTCTACTAAAGCGCTACTGACGCAGATGGTTGCGGTTTACTTAATTGGACTGCATTTAGCCCAAGTAAATGGAGCGCTTAAAGATGCTGAAGTAGAGAGTTTGTATAAAGAGCTACTGGAACTTCCTAGAAAGATTGAACAGATTCTAGAAACAGTAGAGCCGTTGCGCGCTCTTACTCGAAGCTTTGCTGAGAACAATATTGTCTTGTTCCTGGGTAGAAATATTGGATACCCAGTTGCACTCGAAGGTGCGCTGAAGTTAAAAGAGCTTGCTTACATTCATGCCGAAGGATTTGCTGGCGGAGAACTCAAGCATGGTCCGATTGCCTTAATTGATCAGGGCACACCAGTAATTGCAATCTTGCCTGCAGGACATGAACATGCGCTAGATGAAAAAATGCTCAGTAATATCCAAGAAGTGAAAGCACGTGGTGCTCGTGTCATTGTTATCGCTGAAGAAGGCGCACATGTTGAAGGCGCAGAGCACATTATTCGCATTCCAGTAGTTCCAGCACTTTTACAACCAGTCTTGGCCACAGTGCCATTACAGGTCTTTGCATATGAGATGGCAGTTGCACGGGGCAATGACGTTGACCAACCTAGAAACTTGGCTAAATCAGTTACAGTTGAGTAAATGCAAACAGAAACTCAAAACCGAAGAAAACAGATGGATCGCGCATTGCGCTGGTCTTTATTGCTCTTTACGGGTTTTCTTTTAGTAACTCAGCAAGTACTCACTTTTGGCCCATTAGTTGGGTATGACAAGAAGATTAATAGTGATCCCAAACCACAGTTTGAAGGTTTTGCTGGATTCATTCTTCGCAGATTAGATGATTTAGGGCTACGTGGATTAACTGCAACTGTTTTAATCCTAGCCGCCTCTTTTATTGCTTATAAGTTCAAAACTTGGCGACCTTTGAACTTAGCTTTTCTTTCTTTAATACTGCTGAATTTAGTTGTAGGAACATCTAAATTAGTCTTAGGAAGAACTAAACCGCGCGATGGCTTCGATTTATTACATGCTGGTGGAATGTCTTATCCAAGCGGACATGCATCGAACGCTGTCTTATCCTGGGGGATTTTGGCTTACTTAATTTATAGATATGCAAAGGTGGATAGATACCAAGGCCGCCTTGCAAGTGCTGGAGTTATAACGATTTCATTAACTGTGTGCATCGTTTCACTCATTCGCCATACCCACTGGTTTACTGATTTATTGGGGGGCCTCTTTATTGGAAGTGCCTTACTTGTGGCAGTCATTGCAGTGGATCGCTACGTTCCCTCAAAGAGCCAACTGCACTAGGCTTAACTACATGATTGATGGAATCGGCATTGATGTCGTTGATATCGAGCGATTTAAATCCTCTTTAGAGCGAACTCCGGGATTACGTGAAAAGCTGTTCACAATCAATGAACAAACAAAACCAATCTATTCACTTGCCGCACGATTTGCAGCAAAAGAAGCGTTGGCTAAAGCTTTAAACGCTGGAAAAGGCCTTAGTTGGCATGAGGCTGAAGTGGTTAATTTAGAGAGCGGAAAGCCTGCCTTTCTATTTCGCGGTGAGATAGCTGATTTAGTAGATGGTGCGCATGTTCATCTTTCTCTTTCGCATGATGCCGGTATTGCATCTGCCATGGTGATTGTGGAGCGCACGTAATGCAACATCGCGCCGAAGTTCGTATTGACCTGCTTGCACTTGCTTCAAATATTTCAATTTTAAAAGCTACCTCCAAAACGGATCTGTTAGCAGTTGTTAAAGCAGATGCATATGGTCATGGGTTAGTTGAGATTGGATTGGCGGCAGAGAAAAGTGGTGCTGATTGGTTAGGCGTTGCATTGCTAGAAGAAGCAATTTCACTTCGCACTCACGGAGTTCGCATTCCTATTTTGGCATGGTTGGTTCCACCAGGATCAGATTTTGATTCAGCTGTAAAACATGACATCGATATAGCAGTTGCATCCCTTGGGACCTTAAAGGAAATTTCACAACTACCTAACAAGCCCCGTATTCATATTGAGGTCGATACAGGAATGACACGTGGTGGTTTTCTAGATGAGTGGGATGAGCTACTTAAAACAGATTTTTCTAAAGTCGAAGTTGTAGGAATCTTCTCGCACTTTGCACGAGCAGATGAAGCTGGGCAGCAGCAAAACCTTGATCAACTCAAAGATTTTAAGAAAAAGATTTAGCAGTTAAAAGTAGTTGGCGTTAATCCACCAATCAAGCATTTATCTAACTCAGCGGCCACCTTGCTAGATGGTGATTCCGCCTTTGACATGGTGCGCACAGGAATAGCAATGTATGGGTTGAGTCCAGATGTTAAATCTATGGGGGAGAGTAAGAAACTAGGTTTGAAACCAGTTATGCAACTTCGAGCTAAATTATATTTAGTAAAGCATGTTCCTGCAGGTTCACCTGTCGGTTACGGCGCAACTGCAGTCACAGAAAAAGAGACAAAACTTGGTGTAGTTGCAATGGGTTATGCCGATGGAATTCCACGTATTGCACAAGGTGCAGGGGTATTTATTGATGGCAAGAAGGCTCCAATAATCGGGCGAGTTTCTATGGATCAATTTGTTGTTGATCTAGGGGTGAGCTCTACTGCAAATTCAGGTGATTGGGTGATTGTTTTTGGTGATGGTTCTCACGGTGAATACACCGCTGATGATTGGGGTAACGCTTCGTTATCAATTAATTATGAAATCGTGACAAGAATTGGTCCCCGAGTGCCTAGAATATACGCACCTCATGTCTACTAATAATGCAGCGCTGCGTGTCGAAGGTGTCAATGTCTCCTTCGGCGGACTTCGCGCCCTCAATGATGTCTATTTAGAGATTGGTAAGAACGAGGTTGTTGGATTAATTGGTCCCAACGGCGCCGGTAAGACAACTTTATTTAACGCGCTGTGCGGTTTAGTCAAGCCAGATTCTGGAAAGTTATTCTTAGATGGAAAAGAACAAGATTTCCCACGTACTTCAAATTTAGTTGATTTAGGTATATCTCGTACATTGCAAGGCGTTGGTTTGTTTGGGGATTTAACCGTTCTTGAAAATGTCATGGTTGGTGCGCACCACCTTGCACATTCAGGATTACTTTCTGCAGCGTTAGGGCGAAGCGGTAAAGATGAAAAAGAAATTCGCACAAGATCATTTAGCGCACTAGAGCGTGTGTATGCAGGTGGCTTAGCTAATCGACGTGCAGATACTTTGTCATATCCTGACACGAAGCGAGTTGCTATTGCACGTGCACTTGTAAGTGAACCAAAGATTTTGATGTTAGATGAACCTGCTGGCGGCTTAGGTTTACAAGATATTGAGTGGATGAACCTTTTAATTAGAAATTTAAGTGCCTCTATGTCAGTACTACTCATTGAACACCATATGGATGTTGTGATGTCAGTATGTAGCAAACTATATGTTCTTAATTTTGGTGAAGTTATTGCCAGTGGAAACGCCGAAACCGTGCGCAGAGATCCTGCAGTAATGGCTGCATATTTAGGAACAGGTGCTAAATGAGCCTGAATGTTTCCAACTTAACTGTTCACCATGGTGCGATATGTGCAGTTAGCCAGGTTTCAATAGCTGTTCCAACAGGCAAGCTAGCAGCCATTATTGGGGCAAATGGAGCGGGCAAAACAACTTTGCTTCGCACGATCTCTGGCCTTAAAACACCAACCAATGGCTCAATCATGTGGAAGGGTGAAAAGATTGCTGGAATTAAACCTGAAGCGCTAGTTCGCCGAGGTATCTCACATGTTTCTGAAGGTAAATCAGTTATTCCAGAGTTGACTGTGCGAGAGAACTTAGAGCTGGGTGCAATTTGGCGTCGCAATGCCAAAGAATCAAAAGAATCTATTGATCAAGTAGTTTCAATATTTCCACGTTTAGGTGAGCGCATACAACAGCGTGCAGATACTTTATCTGGCGGTGAACGACAGATGTTGGCTATTGGGCGAGCGATTATGGCTAAGCCGCAGTTGTTACTTTTAGATGAGCCATCCCTAGGTCTTGCGCCATTAGTTATTGAACAGATTTTCCAAACAATTCGTGACTTAGCAACCTCAATGAATTTAACAGTATTGTTAGTAGAACAAAATGCAATGGGAGCGCTAAAAATTGCAGACCTTGGAATTGTCCTTAATCTTGGAAAAGTAGTCACAATGAACCATGCTCAAGCGCTGATTGATGATCCTGCCGTGCGCGCGGCATATTTGGGGTATTGATGCAAAAATTACTAGAGACCTTTCTTATAGGACTATCGACCGGTTCTATTTATGCCCTCATGTCAATTGCTCTCGTACTGGTCTGGAGATCCACTCGTGTAGTTAATTTTGCGCAAGCAGGTCAGGCGATGCTTTCCACTTATATTGGTTTTGAGATAGCTACCCGAACTGAAATATTCTGGCTTGGCTTATTATTTGCAATCGCTGCCGGGGCTCTAGTTGGAGCTGGTGTGGATTATTTCTTCATGCGAGTTTTATTCAAACACGCTGTTTCTGGACCTGCAGCCGTGGTTGCTCCAGTTATTGCCACATTGGGCCTACTCGGATTAATTAGAAGTATTGTGGGATTGACTTGGGGTGGGGAGTTTAAATCAATTAAAGCGCCAGCACCCATAGATGGTTTCACCATAGGCGAAACGACAATTCCATTCTCACCTTTAAATCTTCTGATTATCGTGACGGTTTTCATAATTCTCATTGCTCTAGCGATCATATTTCAACGCACGAATCTGGGCCTATCTTTGCGTGCATCAGCCTATGCACCAGAGATTGCGCAGTTAGCTGGTATCAGGACGGCGCGAACAAGGACTATTGGTTGGGCGATTGCTGGTGGAGTTGGTGGAGTCGCTGGAATGTTAAATACTGCTTCTAACTTCCTTTCACCTTATTCGCTAGATCTATTACTGGTCTTTGGATTTATTGCAGCGGTTATTGGCGGTCTTGAAAGTATGGTCGGCTCTGTTGTTGGAGCCTTAATCCTTGGAATTGCCCTAACTTTTATTTTGAACTACGTCGGTACCTCATTGGTATTTATCGGTGGATTTTTAGTTCTCATCGTGGTGCTACTTGTTAAGCCAGATGGAATAATGGCCAGAGGCAGGGCGCGCCGTGCGTAAAAAACTAGCTCTCTTCATTCTCCTTGGTTGGATCTTGCTTTTAATCGGTGATCGCATCGATGAACTTCGTGTGTATCAAGGAGCGCAGATTGCGATGTATGCGATTGCTCTTTCATCAATAGTTTTACTCACTGGTTACTCCGGCCAAGTTTCACTTGGCAATGGCGCGATGATGGCTGTTGGTGGTTATTCGGCAGCTCTGACTCTTAATAATCTAGGCAGTCCAGTTTGGTTTGCATTTGTGATGGCAGTAGTTGTCTCAGCTCTCTTTGGCGCTTTCCTTGGAGTAGCAGCTGCCCGATTATCCGGACCATATCTGGCGGGAACAACGCTGGCTCTAGCTGTGGGTCTTCCAGAAATTGCCAATCAATTTGATTTTCTTGGAGGAGTGCCTGGACTTCTCTTTGATGTTGGTTTTCCTCCTGAAAGGTTTGGAGAAGAGTTCACTCAATATAAGTGGTTCTTTTGGATCGCTACCTTTTTAGCCCTACTCTCTTTATTTATCACCTCTAATATCCTTCAATCGCGCTACGGACGAACTTGGCGTGCGATTCGAAGTAATGCTTTGGCCGCCGAACTATCGGGGGTCCATGCTGGGCGGATGAAGATTCTGGCTTTCACCATCAGCTCAGCCATTGCTGGGCTAGCTGGTGCGGTGCTGGCCATGACTATCAGTCTGGTCGCCCCAGGGGCCTACACACTCTCACTCTCATTTGCACTGGTTACCGGGGCGGTGCTCGCTGGCGTTTCTAGCCTGCCGGGTGTGGTCTTCGGAGCGCTGATCCTGGTTGCAATACCTGAGATCGCAGATGTTTTGGCCACCCGACTAGGGGGTGATGAGAGCTTAAACAACTATCTCCCAGGTCTGATTGTGAGTGTTTTGCTCATCCTTTCAGTGATTTTTACCCCAAATGGTCCAGGAGAGAAGCTCAAAAGCCGACACCATAAAAAAGCGTGAGTGCCTTAAATTACTAGAGGTTAACTAGTAGATTACGAGAAGTTTAACAACCCTCGATGGAAGGAAAACAATGATCAGAAAGACTCGTGCAAAGGGGACCTGGCTCGCCGCCACGGTGCTCGCAGTTGGCAGCCTATTTGCAACAGCGCTTCCAGCACACGCAGAGACGGGAGTTAGCAGCAGCGAGATAAAACTCGGTATCACTCTTCCGCTCACTGGAGCAGCATCGCCAGGCTATAACAAGATCGGCAATGCTATGAACGCATACTTCAAGTATGTCAATGACAACGGCGGAGTCTATGGTCGAAAGATCACCCTTATCCAGAAAAATGATGAGTACTCCCCACAGTTGTCGATTGCTAAGACAAATGAATTAATTTTAAAGGATAAAGTTTTTGCACTAGTCGGCCCACTTGGAACTGCAAACTACACATCAGTACATAAGTCTGTAGGCCTTGCCAAGCGCGGAATTCCAAGTCTTTTCCTCAACACTGGATTTAGCGGATTTGCGAATAAGAAGAGTTATCCAAGTTCATTCATGATTCTTCCTTCCTACGCTATGGAAGCAAAGATCATCGCACAATTCCTCAAAGAGAATCATGCTGGAAAGAAACTCGGCATTGTTTATCAGAACGATGAATTCGGAATTGATGGAATGGGTGCATTTAAGGCAGCTGGTACTAAATTTGATGTATCTGTTCCTTACACATCAGGTTCTCAGAGCGCAGCCACTGCACAGACCTGGGTCTCCCAGCTTGCAGCAGGCGGAGCTCAAGTAGTTGTCTTCTTTGGCGTAACTTCAGCAACAGCTCCGCTACTTGCAGTAGCTGCAGCAGCTAAGTACGCACCACAATGGATCCTTGGATCAGTTGGTGCAGACCCATTAACTCTACGTGCACTCGGTGTTCCTTTAGCAGTTCTCAATGGCGCACAGACTCCAGCTGGTAATCCATCACCAAATGACACTAGCGATGAGTACGTCAAGCAGTTCCAAGAGATCAATACCAAGTACAACACTGGTACTGCATTTGATGACTATGTACTCCAAGGCATGAATATTGGCCTGATGACTGTTCAAGGTCTACGGGCTGCAGGATCAAACCCAACCCGTAAGAAATTGATTAGCGCTATGGAAGCCAAGGGTTCAACCTTTGCATCCGTTGCCTACTCTCCTCTTGGGTATTCAAAGACCAGCAACGTTGGTCATACCGGTTACTACATGGCAGTTATGGATGCCAACGGAGATAGAAAGCCATTCGGTGGAAAAGTAACGCTTTACACCACTGATAGTGGCTCTGGTCCAGTTGTGGTATCTACCTTCAAACGTCCGGCAATGCCAGCGAAAGGATTACCAAGTAACTCATGAGAAACTTTAAATTCAAGCGTTCCTTAACGCTCATAGCAGTTACATCACTGCTCTCAATTACCATCGTTTCAATTCCAACGGTCGCACAAGCAGCTCCTGCTTGTGATGGCAAGAGTCCAGTACAGACATGTGGTGGTGCGACATCTGATGGTGCACCGTACGCAATGATGGTTCCTGCAAACTTCAACGGAACTGTCTATCTCTATTCACATGGATATCGTCCAAACGTTCCAGTTCCTGTTGGAATTCCTGGATATGGTGGATACACAGTTACCAATACACCTCAACCTGGTCCAAACGCAACAGTAATTGGTGCGCTTTTGGCTAAGGGATATGGCGTTGTCGGTTCAGGATTTGCACGCCAAGGTTGGAATGCAGATTCAGCTATCAAAACCAACGTTGAACTTGTAGGACTGTTCAAGAAGCAGTTTACAAAGACCACAAAAGTTGTTGCATGGGGCGAATCACTTGGTGGATTCATTACTCAAGCGCTCGCAGAGAAGCATTCAGATCTCTTCAGTGCTGCAGCACCACTATGTATGGCTAGCGATGTCACTCCGCTTATGACAATGGCAGGAGATGCACTCTGGGGAATTAAGACTTTCTTTGATCCATCAATCAAGGGTGGTAATTACTCAGCTGGAGCTGCAGGTTATGCCGAGGCGATGGGTGACCTAGTAAAGGTCTTCACAGCTATTGGAGCACTGCAAGCAGCTTTTGCAGCCAACCCAAGTACTCCAGCTTGGCCAGCAACATCAAAGGTTCCAGATGCAATCAAGGGAATTCCTTCACGAAGCGCACTTGTAATGGTTGCGTTGATGTCTGGAATTCCAATGCAATCTGCACACTTTGATTCAACTTCAGCACCTCCTGGTTTGCCGGCTTCAAACACTCTTTCATTCCAGGTTGCAATTAACCCAGCTTTTGCTGCTCTTGAGAACGTAGCAAACGCTGCAGCACTTGCAGTTCTTGCAACGCATGATCTTGAGCTACAAGCTGGTGGTGCAGTATTTGATAACACCACTACTAACTATGCAGCACGTATTGCAGAGGAGCAATTCATCTGGGCTTCAGCACTTTCTGGTAACTCAGGAACAGGTGGTCTTCTCAGTGTTCTTGCTGCATCACCACGCGCTAAGGCAAGTCCAGCTGCAGTAGCGAAGTTGAAGTCACTTGCTTCGCACTCTGGAAAGGTTGATATCCCAACCATTCTCTTAACGGGCACTGCTGATCCTGTAACTACTGCTGGTAACCAACAGTCAGTTGTCGATAAGTATGCAACGTATTGGGCAGACAAGTGGGTAGCTGCAAGAAAGGCAGGAGATCGCAAACGTCCTGCTAACAACCAGCTCGTCCTCTGGAACTTCCCAAGTGCGAAGTACAGCAAGTACACAGCTGCTGGAGCACCAGATACATCTGTTCCTGCTGCATCTGGTACTAACCACTGTAACTTCACCACATCTCAATACATGGCAGTAGCAGATCTACTTGCTTATGCCTCAGCTAATGGTAAAAACCTTTCAGGAGGTCCAATGCTCACCAAGATTCGTAAGGCAGGAAATATGACTTACGATCGTGGCTATAGCGCTCCACAGTTGAAGTACTACGGAGGATAATCTCTAGTAATACATCGAGGGTAGTAAACGGGGGCTTCGGGAAACCGAGGCCCCCGTTTCCTTTACTCTTAAGCCGTGAGAATCGATGTGGCAACGGCGCAAGAGATGTTTGATCTCGGCATCTCTCTTTCTGTACAACTTAAAGCAGGTGACTTAATTCTTATAAATGGCCCCCTTGGTGCAGGAAAGACAGTGTTAGCACAAGGTATTGGCAAAGGTTTAGGAATAGATGACATCACATCTCCTACATTTGTAATCTCAAGAACTCACAAAGCTGCGCTACCCATGATTCATGTGGATGCATACCGCTTAATTGATACCGAGAACCCCAATCTTTATTTGGATGATCTGGATTTAGACACAGAAAACTCAGTCACAGTTGTTGAGTGGGGCGGGGCAGAATCTGCACGTTTGAGTGAAGATCGCTTAGAGATTAGCATTGATAGAACAAATGAAGTTCGCGAGGTTGAGATTAAAGCTACTGGTTCTCGCTGGAATGGCTTTGCGATATGACAGTTACTTTAGCTATAGATACCTCCACCTCCCGCACATCAGTTGCAGTTATTGAAGATGGTTCAATACTGTGGAGTGGACACAGAGATGGTGCAACAGAGCATGGACCAGCTCTGCCTTCACTGGTTCAAGAAGGCATTAAAGGATTTGCTATCGATGAAGTCGTAGTTGGGATGGGGCCTGGTCCATTTACAGGATTGCGTGTGGGAATTGCCTTTGCACAAAGCTTTGCATTAGCTCGAGGGATTTCAGTTCGTGGAGTGTGTTCACTCGATGCCATCGCAGCACAAGTAAATGAAAAGGACTTTATTGTCACTGTCGATGCCAGACGCAAAGAGGTTTATTGGGCTCGATATAAAGATGGAGTTCGTGTTGGCGAACCAGCTGTGAGTTTTCCAGCAGATGTTTCAGGTGCCCCAATTCATCCTGATCTTTATCCTGATATGAAAGCGCTAGTTGCACTTAGTGGAAACATAACTGAACCGATGTATTTGCGCAGACCAGATGCAGTGGCAACGGCGGATCGCACATGATTACTTATCGCGACGCTAACTCCTTTGACATCCCTGTTCTTGTTTCTTTAGATAAGGAGTTGTTTCCATATTCGCCATGGTCTGCCGGCCAATATCGCGAAGAGATCTCTGCTCCCACACGCCTCTTTGTTCTCGCACTTGATGATGCAAGCAGTGTTATTGGCTATGCAGGAGTTTTTGCACCAGGGGGCGCTGAAGCCGATGTTTTAACGGTGGGCGTGGTTCCGCAGCACCGCGGGCAGGGGATAGCGCGAGCATTAATGGCGAGCATTACCAAGTGGGCGATAGATCAAGGCTCAATTGCCATGATGCTAGAAGTCAAGACAGATAACGCGGCAGCGATTTCTATGTATGAGTCCCTTGGGTACGCAAAGCTAAATGTTCGAAAAGATTACTTTGGAAGTGGCTTAGATGCATTAGTGATGCGCAAGGAGCTGCCATGAGTGAGCCACTAGTACTGGGAATTGAAACATCGTGTGATGAGACTGCAGTTGGAATTGTGCGTGGGCGCACATTGCTGGCAAATGTCATTGCATCTAGCGTGGAAGAACATGCCCGTTTTGGGGGAGTTGTTCCTGAAATTGCTAGCCGAGCCCACTTAGAGGCAATGCAGCCAACTATTAAGAGGGCGCTAGCTGATGCAAAGGTTTCACTTAACGACATAGATGCAATTGCTGTTACGGCCGGTCCTGGTTTAGTTGGTGCGTTGCTTGTTGGCGTGGGATCTGCCGCAGGTCTTGCCATTGGTTTGAATAAACCAATTTATGCAGTTAATCATTTAGCGGCCCACGTTAGCGTTGACTACTTAACGCATTCCCAAGAGATTGAACCAACGATTGCACTCCTTGTTAGTGGTGGGCACTCTTCACTTCTACAGGTCAATGACATTACTTACTCGGTTGTGAAGTTAGGCCAGACTATTGATGATGCTGCAGGTGAGGCCTTTGACAAAATAGCAAGAGTGATGAAGTTAGGTTTTCCAGGGGGACCTGCTATTGATGCAATTGCAAAAGAGGGCAACGCCACCGCTATTGATTTTCCTCGTGGTTTAACAACTTTCAATGATTGGCAAACACGTCCCTATGACTTTTCATTCTCTGGCTTAAAGACCGCTGTTGCAAGATATCTAGAGGGCGTTCCAGATTATGTTCGCGCCGATGTTGCAGCCTCTTTCCAAGAATCCATAGTTGATGTCTTGATGCTAAAGGCGCTGGCGGCATGTAAGGAGAGCGGGATAGATTCATTGGTTATTGCTGGGGGCGTTGCCGCCAACTCCAGATTAAGAGCTGTGGCTGCTACGCGCTGTGAAAAGGCCGGTATTGCCTTGAGGATCCCGGCCCCAGGCCTTTGCACCGATAACGGAGCGATGGTGGCCAGCCTGGGCGCTCTAATGGCAGCAGCTGGGCGTGAGGCTAGTGCTGTGGCCTTTGATGCCGATTCCAGCCTTTCTGTTGAGGTTGTGAGCCTGTCCTAGCCGATTTGCCCTCTGGAATAGCCCCGTCTAACCTTGCGTTAGCACTCACGGGTCCACACTGCTAACCGGGCCCGCACGAGCAAATCTGAACTAAAAGGAGTTAGGCACATGGCCATTAAGCCACTAGAAGATCGCATCGTAATCAAGACAAACGAAGCTGAAACAACAACAGCATCTGGTCTTGTTATCCCAGATACAGCAAAAGAAAAGCCACAAGAGGGCGTTGTCATTGCAGTTGGTCCAGGTCGCTTTGACGATGGTGTTCGCGTTCCAATGGATGTCAAAGTTGGCGATGTAGTTCTATATAGCAAGTACGGCGGAACTGAAATCAAGCACGGTGGAGATGACCTCTTGGTTCTTTCAGCACGCGACATTCTCGCTGTAATCGAGAAGTAAATGGGAAAATCCCTTCAATTCGACGAGCAAGCACGTCGAGCAATGGAACGTGGCGTCAACATCCTTGCTGACACCGTAAAAGTAACTCTTGGACCTAAGGGCCGTAACGTAGTAATCGCTAAGTCTTATGGTGCTCCAATTATCACCAACGACGGCGTGACTATCGCTAAAGAGATTGAACTTTCAGATCCTGCTGAGAACATGGGAGCACAGCTAGTTAAGGAAGTAGCAACTAAGACTAATGATGTTGCTGGTGACGGAACTACAACTGCAACTGTTCTTGCACAAGCTATGGTTAAAGAAGGATTACGTAACCTTGCAGCCGGTGCGCAGCCAATGGATATTAAGCTAGGAATCGAAGCTGCAGTTACTGCAGTTTCAGAGAACCTTCGCAAGCAAGCCACACCAGTAAGTGGAAAAGCACAGATTGCAGATGTTGCAACTATCTCTGCCCAAGATCGTGCCATCGGTGATTTAATCGCTGAGGCAATGGATCGCGTGGGTAAAGATGGCGTTATTACTGTGGAAGAAGCATCGACTACTGGCCTCGATCTAGAGTTCACAGAGGGTATGCAGTTCGATAAGGGCTATATCTCTCCATATTTCGTAACAGATCAAGATCGTATGGAATCAATTCTTGAAGATGCATACGTGCTTATCTCAGCTGGAAAGGTCTCTGCATTAGCAGAACTACTACCAATCCTTGAGAAGGTTTCTGCTACATCCAAGCCACTTCTAATCATCGCTGATGACATCGAAGGAGAGGCTCTCTCAACGCTAGTTGTTAACCGTATGCGTGGAGTGTTTACTTCAGTTGCAGTTAAAGCCCCTGGCTTTGGTGATCGCCGTAAGGCAATGTTGCAAGACATCGCAACGCTCACTGGCGGACAAGTTATCTCTGCTGAAGTTGGCATGAAGCTTGATGCTGTGACTTTAGAAGATCTCGGTCGCGCTCGCCGCATCGTGGTCTCAAAGGATGCAACAACAATCATTGAAGGCGCTGGAGACAAGGGAGCAGTTGCTGCCCGTGTGAGCGAACTTCGCAAAGAGATCGAAAACTCAGACTCTTCTTGGGATAAAGAGAAGCTACAAGAGCGTGTTGCAAAGCTTGCTGGTGGCGTTTGCGTCATCAAGGTTGGAGCACACACCGAAGTAGAACTCAATGAAAAGAAGCACCGTCTTGAAGATGCAATCTCTGCTACTCGCGCAGCAGTTGAAGAAGGAATCGTTGTTGGCGGAGGCGCAGCACTTGTGCATGCAGCCGATGCACTAGAGGGCGATCTGGGATTTACTGGTGATAAGGCAGTGGGCGTTCGTTTAGTGCGCAAAGCTTGTGATGAGCCACTTCGTTGGATTGCAGAAAATGCAGGACTAGAAGGCTACGTAGTAGTTGCAAAGGTTCGTGCAATGAAGCCTAATGAAGGTTTCAATGCTGCAACTGATATCTATGGCGATCTTGCAAAAGATGGGGTTATCGATCCAGTGAAGGTAACTCGTTCAGCTCTAGCTAACGCTGCATCAATTGCAGCGATGTTTATCACAACTGAAGCAGTTGTTTTTGAGAAGCCAGCAGAGCAAGCAGCAGCTGAAGCTGCAGGCGGACATGGACATTCACATGGTCCCGGTGGGCATAGCCACTAAGAAAAGAACTCAGTAGAAAAGCCCCGCAGAAAAATCTGCGGGGCTTTTCTTTTTCAACTCAGGAGGCAGAGTTAAAACTTATGAGGCATGTGAAATATCTGGACTCTCTTCTTTTCCAAGGATTGCTAAGCGATCATCTTCTGAAAGACCGCCCCAAATTCCATATGGCTCTTGCACAGCAAGTGCATGTGCTCGGCACGCTGCGATTACTGGGCATGCGGCGCAGATTGCTTTGGCAGTGTTTTCACGATTGCGTCGGCGCGGACCACGTTCTCCATCTGGATGGAAAAACATCTCACTTGGAAGCTCGCGGCATGAACCTTGGTACTGCCATTCCCATTCATCAGCAACGGGACGGGGTAATCGGGATATCTCAGCCATGGCCATACTGTACAACCGCGCCATAGGTTGTTCAAGCCCCAACGCTCCAAAGGTTGTTCATGGGCGTGTTTCAACTGGTGAGTTTGCCCACTTCAGGCGAGGATTGGGCTGTGGCAGCCAAAGAAGAGCAACTGACGGTAGCAGCCGTAGCTCGGCGACTGGGCGTGGCCCCTGCCACTCTGCGAACCTGGGATCGCCGCTATGGCCTTGGACCATCTGCCCATGAGAGCGGCGAACATAGACGTTACTGTCCAGAGGATTTGGCCCGTCTGATATTAATGCGCAGATTAATCACCAATGGAGTCTCACCTGCTGATGCTGCCGAGCAGGCGAAAAACTACAAAGGCACAATGAGCATTGAAACACTTGTTGCCGATTATGTAGTTCGTGATGATTTAGTTGCCGCATTACATAAGGCTGCTAAAGCTTTAGATAAGAAATTTATTGAAGCAGCTTTGCGCAAGGATTTAGCACAACATGGGGTTCAAATATCCTGGTCTGAGGTCATAGTTCCTCTTTTAGTCATAGTAGGCAATGAGTGGCAGGCCAGTGGCACCGGAGTTGAAGTCGAGCATTTGCTCACTGAAGTACTCAAAGGGATTTTGCGTGAACAAGTTGAAGAGATTAAGAAACCAGTAAATGCCCGTCCAGTTCTCTTGGCATCGGTGGGTGAAGAAGTACATTCACTAGCTTTGCACGCACTTGCTGCTGCTCTGGCAGAACGCAAAATTGAAACATATTTTCTTGGATCTAGAACTCCACTTGAGGCATTGTGCGCAGTCATCACTAGATCAGCGCCACCGGCTGTGTTTTTATGGGCGCAGCT
>OFRD01000434.1_pt1 | contig 15982 bp, 13 predicted proteins | sample 1543041 | NCBI WGS metagenome assembly OFRD01 (sample SAMN07774234, study PRJEB24372) | wastewater metagenome | isolation source: Exp Tend CN 100WW | collected 2016-02
GGCTGATGGGGCTCGAACCCACGACAACAGGAATCACAATCCTGGACTCTACCAACTGAGCTACAGCCACCGTAGATCGATATTATAGCCTGAAGCTCAGGGCTTTTTAGCGGCTAAGTCGCCCATCTTTTGAGGTTTTTCAGCCAACATTTCAACTTTGAACTGCGCCTTCAAGCTGGCCAAGTAGGCTTGCGATTCCGCCTGACCCCACAAGCGTGCAAATTGCTCGCGGCTCTGCTCTGACTGCTGCGCATTGACCTCAGGCCGGGGCACGATTTTGTTGACCCGAACAACGGCATAACCCTGTGCGCCCAGATCGACCCCCATCAAGGCGGGCATTTTTGAGGGGTCAGCACGCAAAGCAGCATCCATCACAGCCTGAGGCAACGTTTGAGCTTGATCCCGAGACACCGTCACAGCACCGCCCAAGTTGGCCTGTGATGGATCGGTCTTCCAAGAGGCCAATCGGGCTTGACCCTCGGCTTTGGCCAACTCAGCCGATTTGGCCTGGATCAAAAGCTGTCGCACGTCGGCTTTGACTTCTTCAAACGGACGCACAGCGGCCGGGCGATGTGTGACAACACGGGCAGACACCAAGGTGTTGGAAGCCACCTCAACGGCGGCGGTGTTCCGACGTTTGACCAGAGCATCTTCAGAAAATACCGCTTGCAACAATTTAGGGTTGTTCAACACACCCTGGGCACCCGCTGCAGGAGTCAGGGTCAGGCCTTGGGCTTTTTGAACCGTCAATTTCAAGCGCTCGGCCACAGGTGCCAAGCTGTCAGATTGCTCATAAACACTGTTGCTGAACGTCTCGGCCAATTCAGCGAACTGGCGCTGGGCTTGTTGCTTGCGCAGATCGGCTTCTAGCTGGGGGCGCATGGACTCGAACGAAGGCGCTTGAGGCAATTTGATGTCGGTCAGTTGAATGATGTGGAAACCGAAATCCGACTCAACGATGTCGCTGACATCGCCTTTTTGAAGCGCAAATGCGGCATCTTCGAAAGGTTTGACCATCGCACCGCGTGCAAAAAAGTCGAGATCTCCGCCACGGCTGGCAGAACCCGTGTCGTCCGAATTCTTGCGAGCGACATCAGCAAAAGTTTTGGGTGCCTTGCGCACTGCATCCAGCAGGCTTTCGGCCTTGGCGCGGGCTTTTTGCTTGTCTGCCGCTGACAGGTCTTTCGCTGCGTTGATCAAAATATGGCTGGCACGGCGCTGCTCTTGGCCACCCAAGCGCTGCAGATTTTGTTCGTAGTAGGCCTTCAGGTCTTGCTCAGGCAAATTGATCTTGGCTTGCAATGCCGCCACATCCAAGACCAAAAATTCAACATCCACGTTTTCAACCGTGCGGAAAAGCTCTGATTTGTCTTGGTAATAACGCTGCAGGTCTGCATCGACCACTTCAACCTTGGCCGCAAAGTCAGAAGGAGCCCACCGCTTGAGCTGAATTTCGCGGCGCTGCAAATACGCATCCAGGGCCATGTCGGTTTGGCGCTGCGTGGCAAACACCGAGCCTTGCAAACCTGCAAGAACTTGCTGATTGGACAGATCGCGACGCACGCGAGCTTCCAGCATTTCTGGCGTCATGCCCTGGCTGGCCGCCAGTTGACGGTAGCGTTCCATGTCCAGTTTGCCGTCTGCGCCACGCAAACCTGCAATGGACGGATCTTGTTGCAGGTAACGCGCCAAACGCTGGTCACTGGTGACCAAGAGTTGTTTCTCAGATGCGCGAGCGATCAAGCGCTCATTGACGATTTTGTCCAACGTGGCGTAACGGGCTTGCGCAGAGTCGAGCAGTTTGGGGTCCAAATTAGGGACCGAAGCACGAATGCGATCCACTTCAGCCTGATGGGCAGCATCCCACTCGGACTGCGTGATTTTTTGACCATCGACCTTGGCAACCACCGCACCTTTGTCTTCAAACTGGCTGTAGCCCTCAATGCCGAACAGCACAAAAGAAGGAATCACCAGCAAGAACAACAACCCCATCAAGATTTTGGAGTTATTGCGAATGGAATCAAACATGTTTGAAGTCTCGTGTTGTCAAGAAAAAAGGCGAACACTGGGTTCGCCTTTACTTTATAGGGTGGTGGGCGCTGACGGTCTCGAACCGCCGACCTACTCCGTGTAAAGGAGCCGCTCTACCAACTGAGCTAAGCGCCCCACCTGAAAAGTGTTGTCAGTTCAAAGCATCCTTCAAGGCCTTGCCTGGACGGAATTTTGGAACTTTGGCTGACTTGATTTTAATCGCTGCGCCAGTGCGTGGATTGCGACCGACTCTGGCTGCACGTTTTCCCACGGCAAATGTACCGAACCCGACCAAAGACACCGTGCCGCCTTTTTTCAAGGTAGCACGCACGGCGCCCATTGTGGCTTCCAATGCGCGACCGGCAGCAGCTTTGGACAAGTCTGCTTGTTTTGCAATGTGTTCGATCAGTTCTGTTTTGTTCACAAGAAACCTCTTGAAGTGACAAACCGGCACAACCGGCAGTGGACTGGAAATGGGGTTCACAGTACGACTGTGGGGCTTGAATTCTAGCCTCGAAAACACGCAATCAGCGAAGCACGCCACAGTTTTTGATCAGGAAACAAGCGCCACCTGCCGTCATTCACGCCCCTTTAAAGCGCATCGACAATGGCGCGACCCACGTCAGCGGTTTTTGCAGTGCCGCCCAAATCGGGGGTTCGTGGTGCATCCTTGCCTGCGGCCAATACCTTTTCGATGGCCCCCAACACCGCATCGTGTGCGTCTTTGTGGCCCAAAAATTCCAGCATCATGGCGCCACACCAAATCTGGCCAATGGGGTTGGCAATGCCTTTGCCCGCGATATCTGGCGCGGAGCCATGCACAGGCTCGAACAGCGATGGAAACTTGCGGTCGGGGTTCAGGTTGGCGCTGGGCGCGATGCCAATGGTGCCCGTGCACGCAGGGCCTAAATCACTGAGGATGTCGCCAAACAAATTGCTGGCCACCACCACGTCAAAAAAGTCGGGGCGTTGCACAAAATGTGCGGTCAGGATGTCGATGTGAAACTTATCGACGTTGATGCCGGGATAGGCTTGGGCCATCTCGGCCACTCGTTCGTCCCAATAAGGCATGGTGATCGCAATGCCATTGGATTTGGTGGCGCTGGTCAGGTGCTTTTTAGGGCGGCTCTGGGCCAATTCAAAGGCGAACTTCAGGACACGGTCCACCCCGATTCGGGTCATGATGGATTCTTGCATCACGATTTCGCGCTCGGTGCCGGGGAACATGCGGCCGCCTACGCTGGAGTATTCGCCTTCGGTGTTTTCGCGCACGATGTACATGTCGATCTCGCCGGGCTGGCGTGCGCTGCCGTCGCGCCGCACCACGGGCGCGATGATGCCGGGCATCAACCGGGCCGGGCGCAGGTTGATGTACTGGTCAAACTCACGGCGGAACAGCAGCAGCGAGCCCCACAAAGAGACATGGTCGGCAATTTTGTCAGGCCATCCCACGGCACCGAAGTAAAGCGCGTCGTGACCACCGATCTGGTCTTTCCAGTTGTCAGGCAGCATCTGGCCGTGCTTTTCGCAATAGTCCCAGCTGGAAAAGTCAAAGTGGTCGAAGTGCAAATCAATGCCAAATTTGCGGGCAGCAGCGTCCATGACGCGCAAGCCTTCAGGCATGACTTCTTTGCCAATGCCATCTCCGGGTATCACGGCAATGCGGTGTTGGGTCATGAAAAAACTTTCTGGTTCAAAGAATAAAAAAGGGGATCGAAGGGGCATCGCCTTCAAGCGGCATCAGCTTAGCCACAAAGCCCCGCGAGGGCTTTCACGTACGTGACGGCCTGACCACCAAGCTCACACCCAGTGCGGTGAGGGCTGTGCCTGCCAAAGTGGCCGCCGTGATGGTCTCGCCAAACAGCAGCCAAGCGATGATGGCCGTTGTGGGGGGCACCAGGTACATCAGGCTAGTGACGGACGCTGCCGCACCGCGCTGGATCAAGATGTAAAGCAAGGAGCTGCCACCCAGCGTCAGTCCCAGCACCGACCAGGCCATGGCCCCGGCCAATTCAGCGTTCCAGCGCATGGCTTCGGGCTCCATCAGGGCCAGCGGCAAGGTGACAACCCATGCGGCCACGAGCTGCACGGTGTTGGCCGAGCGCACATCACAAGGCTGCACAAAGCGCTTTTGATAAAGGGTGCCGATGGTGATGCTCAGCAAGGCGGCGATGGCAAAGGCCATGTTGACCGGCGTCACGTGGTCCATGGGAGAGCCCAAAGTCAGCTTGCGCCAAACCACCATGAGCAAACCCACAAACCCGAGCAACAGCCCCAGCCACTGACGGCGTGACACGCCCGGCTGATCTGAACCGCGCAGGCTGTAAGACAACCAAATGGCGGTGAGGACTGGCTGAAAGCCCACGATCAGAGACGACAAACCCGAACCCATGCCCGCCTTGACCGCAGCCCACACGCCGCCCAAGTAGCCTGCGTGCATCAGAATGCCCGTGACCGCCAAGTGCAACAACTGCATTCGGCTTTGTGGCCACTTGACGCGGGCCAGAAAAATCCAGGGCAAAAAACACAGGATGGAGAGCAGATAACGGACCAGCAAAAAGCTGAACGGCGGTGCGTGCGGCATGCCGTAACGGGCGACGATGAAGCCAGTGCTCCAGATCAGAACGAACACGACCGGCATGGCCTTGATCCAGGCCGTTGTCTCTTGCGAATCGGTCATTTCACCCGTGCCCGGATTTCAGGCAGGGCCTTTTGCATGTAATAAACCATGGACCAGATGGTCAGCACGGCGGCGATCAAGATCAACACCGCCCCCCAGATGCGGGTGTCGATCACGCCAAACAGCATGCCGTCGAAGAGCAAAAACGGAATCGCCACCATTTGCACCGTGGTCTTGAGCTTGCCCACCATGTGCACGGCCACACTCTTGCCCGCACCGATCTGGGCCATCCACTCGCGCAAAGAAGAAATGGCGATTTCGCGGCCAATGATGACCAAGGCAATCAGCACATGCACACGATCCAGCTGCACCAACATCAACAAAGCGGCACACACCAAAAACTTGTCGGCCACCGGGTCCAGAAAAGCACCGAAAGCTGAGGTTTGATTGAGTTTGCGGGCCAAAAAGCCATCGAGCCAATCGGTGATGGCGAACAGCACAAACATGATCGTGGCGATCGTGTTTTGGGTTTCCACCGTCAGGCTTTGCAGGTAATACACGCCAATGATCAAAGGGATCGCGACAATGCGCGTCCAGGTCATGATGGTGGGGATCGTGAAAAACATGGTCTTCATTGTGGCACGCCAAACGGGGTTTTGATGGGCTGAATGGCCAAGAACTCAATGCAAGGCGTTGTAAATGCTCTCGGCCAACTCGCGTGAAATCCCCTCCACACCCACCAAGTCTTCCACGCTGGCACTTTCCACGCCGCGCACTCCCCCAAAACGCTGGAGCAATTTGGCACGTTTGCGCGGGCCAATGCCGGGAATCTCTTCAATCTTGCTGCCCCCCATGCGCACCTTGGCCCGCTGCGCCCGCATGCCGGTGATGGCAAAGCGGTGCGCCTCGTCCCGAATTTGGGCCACCAGCATCAGGGCCGCCGAGTCCTTGCCCAGATAAACCTTGTCGCGGCCATCGGCAAACACCAGCTCTTCCAGCCCCACTTTGCGGCCCTCGCCTTTTTCGACGCCCACAATGCGCGACAAATCCAGGCCCAGCTGGGTGAACACCTCTTTGGCCATCGAAACTTGGCCCTTGCCGCCATCGATCAGCACCAGATCGGGCAAGCGGGCGGTGCCTTCGGCACTGCGCAATGCCTCGGCCAACTTGCCGTAGCGCCGCATCAGCACTTGGCGCATGGCGGCGTAATCGTCACCGGGCGTGATGCCCTCGATGTTGTAGCGGCGGTACTCGCTGCTTTGCATTTTGTGTTGGCGAAACACCACGCAAGAAGCCTGCGTGTTTTCGCCCGCCGTGTGCGAGATGTCGAAACACTCGATGTGCAAGGCATCCAGATCGTCCGGGGCCAAATCGAGGGCATCGGCCAGCGCACGGGTGCGGGCCTGCTGTGAACCTTCTTCGGCCAACAACCGGGCCAGCTGGATGTCGGCGTTCTTTTCGCTCATCGACAGCCACACCCGGCGCTGCTCACGCGGGTTGTGCACTGCGGCAATCTTGTACCCCGCTTGCTGCGACAAGGCGGCCACCAGGCCCTTGTCCACCGCCACGCTGGTGATCAAGGCTGCAGGCACGGGAATGCCGATGTAATGCTGGGCCATGAAGGCTTCAAGCACCTGAACGTCAACCGGCACCTGCGGCTGGCCATCGTCTTCGACCGATTGCAAGGCATGCGCATCTTCGACATGCGCCGGAAAATAGGCCCGGTCACCCAAATGCCGTCCACCGCGCACCATGGCCAAGTTCACACAGGCGCGACCGCCCTGCACACGCACCGCCAAAATGTCCACATCGGTGTCGATGCCCGTGTCTACGGACTGCTGGTGCAACACCCGCGACAGCGCCGTCATCTGGTTGCGCACCTCGGCAGCCAGCTCAAACTCCAGCCGTTCGGCGTGCGCCATCATCCGCGCTTCCATTTCTTGCAACAGCGCCTGAGTCTCGCCCTTCAAAAAGCGCTCGGCGTGCTGCACGTCGTCGGCATAGGCCTGCGGGCTGATCAAGTTGACGCACGGGCCTGAACAACGCTTGATCTGGTACAGCAAGCAAGGCCGGGTGCGGTTGGCAAACACCGTGTCTTCGCAGGTGCGCAGGCGAAACACTTTTTGCAGCAGCTGAATCGACTCTTTTACCGCCCAGGCACTGGGAAACGGGCCAAAGTAGCGGTGCTTTTTCTCGACCGCTCCCCGGTAATAGGCCACCCGGGGGAAGGTCTGCGGCTCAGGGCCCTCGTCCACCGCCTTCAAAAACAGCGTGCCATTGCCCGTGAGCTTGAGGTAGGGATAGGTCTTGTCGTCCCGAAACAAGATGTTGAAGCGGGGGCTCAGCGTCTTGATCAGGTTGTTTTCGAGCAGCAGCGCCTCGGCTTCGGAGCGCACCACCGTGGTCTCCATGCGGGTAATTTTGCTGACCATGTGGCCAATGCGCGTGCCGCCATGGTCTTTCTGAAAATAGCTCGACACCCGCTTTTTAAGCTGCTTGGCCTTGCCGACATACAACACATTGCCCTGCGCATCAAAGTAGCGGTAAACCCCCGGCAAAGCCGGAAGCGCAGCCACTTGGGCAAGCAGGGATTCGTCGTGTTCGGCCATCATGGCGCGTATTGTGGCGGCAAACAGATGCCCACATTCGAACCCGCTGCTTGTCGGCAAGCCCATCCACGCAACCCGGCGACAATCCCCCACCATGAACACGCGCCAGCCCCCCAAACAATGGGACCTCTTTTGCACCGTCATCGACAACCACGGCGACCTGGGTGTGTGCTGGCGGCTGGCCCGTCAACTGGCCGATGACGGGCAATCGGTGCGCCTGTGGGTGGACGATGCCTCGGCTCTGGCTTGGATGGCCCCGGACAATTGGCAAGCCCAATGGCCCCACATCCGGGTGCTGCCTTGGGCAGACGCCACCGATCTGGCCTTGTTGGCCAGCTTGCCGCCGGGCGATGTTTGGGTCGAAGCCTTTGGCTGCACCCTGCCCGAAGCCTTTGTGGCCCACGCTGTCGCCACGCGCTCCAAGCAGCCCGTTTGGATCAACCTCGAATACCTGAGCGCTGAAAGCTGGGTGCCCCGCATGCACGGCCTGCCCTCACCCGTGATGAGCGGCCCGGCCAAGGGCTGGAGCAAGGCTTTCTTTTATCCCGGCTTCACACCCGATACCGGCGGCTTGCTGCGTGAGGCCGACTGGCTGGCCCGGCAACAAAGCTTTGACAGCGCTGCCTGGCGTGAACAACACGCCCCCAATCTAGCTCCTGGCAGCCTGCTGATCAGCTTGTTTTGCTACGAGCCCGCAGCACTGCCCCAGCTGCTGAGCCAATTGGTGGGCACACCGCACCACCTGCTGGTCACCCCTGGCCGACCGCTGGCAGCCGTGCAACAAGCCGTGGCCCACATGACCGCGCAGCCGAGCTGGAGCACCCTGCCCTACACCGACCAAAACGGCTTTGACGAGATGCTCTGGGCCTGCGACCTCAACTTTGTGCGCGGCGAAGACTCGCTAGTGCGCGCCCTCTGGGCAGGCCAGCCCTTCATCTGGCACATCTACCCTCAAGACGACAACGCCCACCACGCCAAGCTGGAAGCGTTTTTGGATTGGCTGCAGGCCCCTGAAAGCCTGCGACAGGCGCACCGGGTTTGGAATGGGCTTGAGGGGGGCGAATTGACCATCCCCCATGCTGGCCAGCTGGCGGAATGGACCGCTTGCGTTCATGCAGCGCGGCAACAGCTGTCCAGTCAGGCCGATTTGGTGAGCCAATTGATCGCGCACATGGCCCCCCCGCACACAGCACCGTGACTGGGCGCATGGCTTACAAAATCGCGCACACCGGTCTTTGCCTCGACCCCTTCATACAACGGTGCCTTCAAGCACTCACCGATAATCCGGCCCCATGACATTGATTGACACCCTCTTCCCCCTCGGCTGGCAGCACTATCTGCTGGGCGGCTTGACGATTGGCGCTGGCGTGGCGCTGCTGTACCTGTTCAACGGCTGGGTCGGCGGCATGAGCACCGTTTTTTCTAGCAGTTGGTCCTTTGTGTTGAAACGTGACTTTTTTCGGCAAGACCGCTTTTTGAACACCCGCAACTGGCGCTTGATTTATGCCTTGGGTGTGGTGCTGGGGGCCTTGGTCTGGCGCTTTGCGCTGGCGGGCGGTGAAGCGCAGCACACCAGCGTGCCCGCGTGGCAGCTGTTGCTTGGCGGCTTTTTGGTGGGTTATGGTGCCCGTCTGGGCAATGGCTGCACCTCGGGCCACGGCATTTGTGGGCTGGGCTCATTGCAATTGCCGTCCTTGGGCGCGGTGCTCACTTTCATGGCCACCGCATTTATGACCGCCAACCTGCTGGCGATCACCACGAAAGGCCTGGCATGAACACACAGACTTTGAACCCTCACACCCTCACCCTGCCCAAAGCGTTGGTCACTTTGCTCGCCGGGGCCTTATTTGGCTTTGGCCTGTCGCTGGCCACCATGGTTCAGCCCGAAGTGGTCTTGAGTTTCTTGCGCTTTCAAGACTGGGGGCTCATGTTGGTGATGGGCGGCGCAGCGGGGCTGGCCCTGCTGGCCTACAAAGGCTTTCCGCGCTGGTTTGCTCGCCCCTTGTTGGGCGGTCAGTTCCTCACTCAGCCTGCCAGTTGGAACCGCCAAACGGTCATTGGTTCGGCCATTTTTGGCATGGGATGGGGCCTCAGCGGCGTTTGCCCTGGCCCGGCCATTGCGGCTTTGGGCACGGGCAACACCGACATTTTGTGGGCCTTGGCTGGCATTGTGCTGGGCGGCCTGGCGCATGGCCTGACAGCTCGGGATTGATCCCCGCCCACCTTGCCCGCCAAAAAACCGAGCTCCAGAGGTTAGAATAATGGGCTTGGCTTAAGGCCATCCCTCTTCATTCCAGATTCAAATCCTATGAAAACCGCTCAAGAAATCCGCGTCGGCAACGTCATCATGCACGGCAAAGACCCCATGGTCGTCCTGCGCACCGAATACCAACGCGGCGGTCGTGGCTCGTCCACCGTGCGCATGAAGCTCAAAAGCCTGATTGCCAACTTCGGCACCGAAGTCGTGTTCCGCGCCGACGACAAGATGGACCAGGTCATTCTGGACAAGAAAGAGTGCACCTACTCTTATTTTGCTGACCCGATGTATGTCTGCATGGACACCGAGTTCAACCAGTACGAAGTCGAAGCCACCAACATGGGTGACGCCCTGAACTACCTCGAAGACGGCATGGAACTCGAAGTGGTGTTCTACAACGAGAAAGCCATCTCGGTCGAATTGCCGACCAGCGTGGTGCGCGAGATCACTTGGACCGAGCCAGCCGTCAAAGGCGATACCTCCGGCAAAGTGCTCAAGCCCGCCAAGATCGCTACCGGTCTGGAAGTGCCCGTGCCTTTGTTTGTGGCCCAAGGTGACAAGATCGAAATCGACACACGCACTGGCGAATACCGCAAGCGCGTCTGATCGAAGACGAACCCTGAAGAAAGCCCCGCAAGGGGCTTTTTTCATGGGCGCTTGCCCAAACAAGCCCACTCGACCGCCACAGTGCAAAGGCACAATGGCTGCATGCAATCGATCCAAGACCTTCAAGCGCCCTCTTTGCCCCACGCCTGGGCTGAAACGCACACCGAGTTTCACGATGCCGGTTTGCTGGAGCCGCAAGCCAGCCGACTGGCCTTTGCCGACCCTGAATTTCTGCTGCGCCGCGAAACCCGGGGCATCCGTTTCCAGCTGGAAATGCTCAAACCCGATTTGGCCCAGACCGAGGCCAAGATTGAACACACGGTGGTGGTTTTTGGCAGTGCCCGCTTCCCCGACATGGCCACGGCGCAGGCCAAACTGCAGGCAGCGGCACTGAGCGGTGAACCGCAAGGCATCACCCAAGCCGAAACCGGGGTGCGCAACGCACAACATTACGAAAATGCCCGGGTCTTTGCCCAGTTGGTGGCGCAGTCTTGTTCTTGTTTGCCCGATGACGAAAAACTCTACATTTGCACAGGCGGCGGCCCCGGCATCATGGAAGCGGCCAATCGGGGCGCCAAAGAAGCAGGTTCGCCCTCAGTCGCACTCAACATTGCCCTGCCCCACGAACAACACCCCAACCCTTATGTCACGCCCGAGCTGAGCTTCAAGTTTCATTACTTTGCGCTGCGCAAAATGCATTTCATGATGCGCGCCAAGGCCTTGGTGGCCTTTCCGGGAGGATTTGGCACGCTGGATGAGCTGTTTGAAGTGATGACGCTGGTGCAAACGCGCAAAGCACGGCCCGTGCCGATCTTGTTGTTTGGCAGCGATTACTGGAAACGCCTGATCAACATGGATGTGCTGGTAGAGGAAGGCACCATTTCACAAGAAGACCTGAAACTGTTTCGCTACGTGGATACGCCCGAGGCTGCTTGGCAGGTGATTTGTGACTTCTACCAGTTGGCTGTGACTGGCCTGTAAACGGCAGTCCGGACAAAAAGGACCCGAGTGATCAGTGGCGCTGGCCGGGACGAAGCCGCCAAGCGGCACGCGATCCCAAACCCACGACACTGCCCACCACCCAGAACACCGGGGCCACACCCGCCACAGCGCCTGCCGCCCCGAACAGCATGGGCATGAGCACGCTGGACGCGTTGATGCTCATCAGCCGCAAACCCAGCGCTTCGCCTTGGCGGTGCTGTGGCGTGATCTGGTGCAAGGTGCTCATGATCATGGGCTGCACTGTGCCCAACACCAAGCCCAGCAGCACCGAGCACAGGCCCATGCTCCAGGGCGTGGGCATGAAAGGGTAAAGGCCAAACAACAAGGCCGTGCATACCATGGCCCCCGTGATGATTTGGTGCTCTTGCACATGGCGCGAGATCCAGGGCAAACACACCCGGATGAACGCTGCAGCGATGGCGAAAGCGCCCAGGATGGTGCCCACCACCGATGCACTGAAGCCCCGCTCGTGGCCCAACACAGGCACCACAAAGGTATGCACGTCCCAGCAAGAAGACAGCAGCCAATTGACGCCAAGCAAGCGCCGCATCATGGGTTCGGCCAACAGGTCCATGGCACGGCGCGGCGCGGCATGGTCAATCGACTTGGGCGTGTGCAGTTCAGGCACCTTGCGCACCCAAAACCAAGTGCTCAAAGGCAGCACCGCCATGCACAAAAAGGCCCAGCGAAAGCCCGTGACATGGGCGGGCTCTGGCCCGGCGTAGTCGATCAACACGCCCGCCAGTACCGGCCCCAAAAAGTTGGAAATGGCCGGGCCAATCGACAACCAGCTGAAGGCAGCCTTGAGTTCTGCCGGGTCTTGGGCCATGCGCCCAACGTGGCGTTGCAGTGAAATGACGGCCATGCCCGTGGCACCGCCGGTGGCCAGAGCGCTCAGGCACATGACCGGAAAAATCGGCCACAAGACCGATAGACCGGCCCCCACAGACGACATGACCACACTGATCAGCAAGGGTTTTTTGAGGCCCTTGCGGTCGGCATAACGCCCCGCAGGCAAAGCCAAAAACACCTGAGTCAGGGCAAACAAAGCCAATAAGGCGCCCACCGCCATGGCGCTGAAACCCTGTTTAAGGGCCAGCAAGGGGATCGCCATGCGCATGCCCGCCATGCACGCGTGCAAAAAAACCTGCCCTGCGATGAGCCGTGGCAAAGGGTTTTTCATGTCAGGTCAGCCTGCCCCAACGGCGTTGTCAAACGTCACCGCCAGGCAAAAGCGCTTGCGCTTCGGGTTCGGGCAAAGCATCGACCTGGCGCAAAGCCCGGTTCATCACGTTGCTGCGGGTCTGGGCCTGGTCCAGGGTGTTGAGCACGGTTTGCGTCTGGTTGCGGACTTTGTCCAGCACATCGCCAAACTTGCCAAACTCGGTCTTGACCGCGCCCAGCACCTGCCAGACCTCGCTAGAGCGTTTTTCAAGGGCCAAAGTCCGGAAACCCATTTGCAGCGCGTTGAGCAAGGCCATCAAGTTGGTCGGGCCCGCCAGCGTGACGCGGTGGTCGCGCTGCAAGGTTTCCATCAAACCGGGGCGGCGCAGCACTTCGGCGTAAAGACCTTCGGTGGGCAAAAACAAGATGGCAAAGTCGGTGGTGTACGGTGGCTCGAGGTATTTTTCGGCAATGGACTTGGCTTCGAGCTTGATGCGCGTTTCCAGCGCCTTGGCGCACAGCTCGGCCTGCACCGGGTCGGCACGGCCTTGTGCTTCCAGCAAACGCTCATAGTCTTCGTTGGGAAACTTGGCGTCGATGGGCAACCAAACCGGGTCACCGCTGTCCGATCGGCCAGGCAGCCGGATGGCAAAGTCCACCCGGTTTTTGTCGCCAGGACGCGTGGCCACCTGCACCGCGTATTGCTCGGGCGTGAGCACCTGCTCGAGCAACGAAGCCAACTGCGCCTCGCCAAACATGCCTCGGGTTTTGACGTTGGTCAGCAGGTGCTTGAGGTCGCCCACGCCCTGGGCCAGGTTGTGCATTTCGCCCAAACCTTTGTGCACTTGTTCCAGCCGCTCGGCCACTTGCTTGAAGCTTTCACCCAAGCGGGCTTGCAGCGTGGCCTGCAGCTTTTCGTCCACCGTCTGGCGCATTTCGTCCAGCTTGGCGGCGTTGCTTTGCTGCAGTTGGGCGAGTTGCGTCTCCATGGTGCCGCGCATCTCAGTCAAGCGCCGGGCGTTCGACTCTGACAGCGCATTGACCTGTTGCGCCAGGCTGTCGGTCAGGCTTTTTTGCAGCAAGGCCAGCTGCTGGGCCAGCGCGTCAATCTGTTGGTTTTGCGTGCGCGTGGCTTCGGCGCTTTGCTGCAACAGCGATTGCTGAAACAGCGTGAGCGTCTGCATGGCCTCTTGCCGCCCTTGCACGCCGGACTGGTTGATTTCGGTGCGCAGCTCGCGCTCCAGCCGTTCGGTCTGGGCTTGCACCGCCGCAAACTGTTGCAGCTGCCACGCCATTTGCTCGGCGGTTTGGTCTGCTGCGATCTTGGCTGCGGCGTCTGTGTCTTCCTGCGGGGCCGTTTTGGAGCGGAACAACAACACCAACACCACCAGCAGGTTCAAGCCCACCAAGGCCAGCAAAACCCATTCGTTCATGCCGCAGCGCCCGGCAAAGTGTTCAGCGGGGTCAGCGCTTGGCCACGGGTCAGGTAAGCGATCAGGTTGTCGGCGGCCAACTGGGCCATGGCCCGTCGGGTCTTGACCGTGGCGCTGGCGATGTGGGGCGTCAACACCACATTGGGAACCTTGAGCAAATCGGGGTGAACTTGGGGCTCGCCCTCGAACACATCCAGACCCGCCGCTGCGATCTGGCCCGCGGCCAAGGCCTTGGCCAAAGCCGCATCGTCCACGATGCCGCCGCGAGCGATGTTGACCAAGGTGGCGCTGGGCTTCATCAGCGCCAACTCGGCAGCGCCGATGGTGTGGTGCGATTCGGCGCTGTAAGGCACCACCAGCATCACATGATCAGCGGTTTGAAGAAGCTCTTGTTTGGACACATAGCGGGCTTTGCATTCGGCCTCCAACTCGGGGCTCAAACGCGAGCGGTTGTGGTAAATCACGTTCATGCCAAAGCCATGTGCGGCGCGGCGGGCAATGCCCTGCCCGATGCGGCCAATGCCGATGATGCCGATGGTCGAGCCATGCACCTCGGCCCCGGCAAACATGTCGTAGCTCCACTTGGTCCACTTTCCGGCACGCAAAAAGTGTTCGCTTTCGGTGATCCGACGGGCCGTGGCCATGAGCAGTGCAAAGCCGAAATCAGCCGTCGTCTCAGTCAAGACATCGGGCGTGTTGCTGGCCAACACGCCTGCAGCGGTCATGGCGGGCACGTCGAAGTTGTTGTAGCCCACGGCCATGTTGGCCACGATGCGCAACTGCGGGTTGGCTTGCAGCAACGCCGAGTCGATGCGCTCGCTGCCGGTGGTCAATGCGCCCACTTTGCCTTGCATGCGGCGGCTCAGCTCGGCGCCAGACCAAACCTCGTCGGTCTGGTTGCTTTCGACTTTGAAGTGCGCGGACAAGGCATCCAGAACATCCGGAAAAATCGCACGGGCGACCAAAATTTCAACTTGATTCAAGATACTTCTCCGATGGGATGGCCCTGGGGCCTCAATGTGTCAGCTGGAACTGAACCATGTAAACAACAGCACCTGCCAAGTAGCCCAACAAAGCCCAAATGCTGATTTTTTTGGCATACCAGACAAAATCAATTTTCTCAAGGCCCATGGCAGCCACACCGGCGGCAGAACCGATGATCAGGATCGAGCCTCCGGTCCCGGCGCAATAAGCCAGAAATTCCCACAAGAAACTGTCGGTGGGGTATTGCTGCAAGCTGTACATGCCCATGGATGCGGCGACCAAGGGCACGTTGTCAACCACCGCGCTCACCAAGCCGATGAGCACCACAATGACATCCAACCGCCCCACGCTACGGTCCAACCATTGGGCCAGGGACGACAGGATGTGGGTGTGCTCCAACGTGGCCACAGCCAGCAAGATGCCGACAAAAAAGAGCACTGCGCTCATGTCGATGCGGGTCAATGCGCTGACCAAGGTGAGGTGCGATTTGGCATCGTCTTCCTTGTCTTTATGAACCACATCGCCCACCATCCACAAAAGCCCGAGGCCCAGCAAAATGCCCATGAAAGGCGGCAAATGGGTCACCCCTTTGAACACCGGGACGGCCACCAAAATACCCAGCCCCAAGAAGAACATGAGGTTGCGCTCAAAGTCGGTGGTGCCAGCACCCCCGACTCCGTCCTGGCGAACGGGTGCTTGCACAGCACGCCCACGCAACAACCAAGCCATGACCGACAAAGGGACCAGCAAACTGACGATGGACGGCAGGAACAAGCCCTTCATGATCTCCAGTGCGGTGATCTGGCCACCGATCCAAAGCATGGTGGTGGTCACATCACCAATAGGCGTCCAAGCGCCACCGGCATTCGCGGCGATCACAATGGCACCCGCAAAAAAGAGGCGGTCTTCGCGTTGGTCGAGCAACTTTTTCATCAAGGACACCATCACGATGGCCGTGGTCAGATTGTCCAGCACCGCGCTCAAAAAGAACGTCACCAAGCCGACCAGCCACATCAACCGCGACAGTGAGCTTGTCTTGATGCGCGAGGTCAACACCTCGAAACCATTGTGCGCATCGATCACCTCAACGATGGCCATGGCCCCCATCAGGAAAAACACGATTTGCGCTGTGGACATCAAGGACTCGCCCAATTCTTGTGACACTGCAGCTGGGTTGTTGGCCCCCATGGCATAGAGGGTCCAAAGTAGCCCGGCAGCCAACAGGGCCGTGGCGGTTTTGTTCACCTTGAGCGGGTGCTCCAGCGCAATGGCGGCG
>OFRD01000437.1_pt1 | contig 15941 bp, 20 predicted proteins | sample 1543041 | NCBI WGS metagenome assembly OFRD01 (sample SAMN07774234, study PRJEB24372) | wastewater metagenome | isolation source: Exp Tend CN 100WW | collected 2016-02
CGCTGACCGCCCATGCCTTGGAAAGCGATATCGCCGCCAGCTTGGCCGCAGGCATGGACGAGCATCTGACCAAGCCTCTGGATTTCAGCGCCTTGCGCATGCGCCTGGGTCGCTGGCTGGTGCTGCCGAGCCTGAGCAGCTGAAAAACCGCGGCGCCGCAGCATCGGTGGTAATTTTCACCTGTCGCGGTTTGGACGCGGGCAGGCGCTTGTTGGCATGGACTGAGCCTGGTCGACAATCCCGGCATGAGTGCTTCTGCCAATCTCTTCTGCGCCTTGCGCGTCGCCTTCCCCGCCGACCTGGACCGCTGCGCCATCGAATGTGCCGATGGCGAGGGCCTGCGCTACCGCTGGCGCGATCTGGAGCGCGGCACGGCCATGCTGGCGAACCTGCTGCTGAGCCTGGACTTGCCTGAGGGCAGCCGCATCGCCGCCCATGCTTGTGCAGGCTCTGGCGCTCGCCACCGCGCCGGCACCCCCCGGCGGCCAGCTGCTTGCGGCTGGCTGGGAGCTTGGCCTGGAGGCCGATGCAATGGCCCTGCTGGCAGGTACGCGAGGAGATGTCTGGGAAGAGCTCAGCCGCCGATTTGAGTCACGCCTGATCCTTGCTGCCTTGGCCAGCACCCGGGGGCGGCGCATTGAGGCGGCCAACAAGCTGGGCATTGGGCGCAACACCATCACCCGAAAAATCCAGGAGCTCGGCCTGGAGTGAGGTTTGACTCAAGGCCTTTGGCCTGCAGTCTGCGTTGCGCTTTACAAGACTCTGCGCAGGTGTTTTGATGGCCACTGCTGCCGCCCTGAAAAAGAGGAATTTTCAGGCCCTGAAAACGCCGTAAATCAATCCTCGATGGTGTCTAGCGTGACCACCACTGGCGCGTGATCGCTGGGGCGCTCGTTTTTGCGGGGTACTTTGTCGATCACGCAGCCTGTGGCGCAAGCCTTTAATGCGTCTGTGATCAAAATGTGATCGATGCGCATACCGCGGTTTCGTTTGAAACCAAAGTCGCGGTAGTCCCACCAGCTGAAGCTTTTTTCGGGTTGCTCAAACAGCCTGAAGCTGTCGTGCAAACCCAATTGAATCAAGCTGTTCAGATGCTCTCGCTCTTCGGGTGTGCAGTGAATGGTGCCTGCCATACCCACAGGGTCCCACACATCGAGGTCGTCAAATGTGATGTTGTAGTCACCCATCAGTACCAGCTTGGGGTGGGCTGACATCTCTTGCTTCACCCACTGGTGCAATGCCGCTAGCCAGCGCATTTTGTAAACGAACTTGTCACTGTCAGGCGCTTGGCCGTTAGGAAAATAGCCACCGATCACGCGTACATCGCCGAAGGTGGCTGTGATGACGCGAGACATGTCGTCTTCAAAATCAGGAATATTTTTGACGACCTGTGTGCCTTCGCTGCGCGAAATGAGGGCCACGCCGTTGTAAGTTTTTTGTCCAAACCATTGCGCGTGATAACCCGCTTCAGTGAAGGCTGCAAGCGGAAATTTGTCGTCGGTCATTTTGAGTTCTTGCAAAGCAAGCACATCGATGGCGTGATCGACACCGAGCGACTCTTGCGCCTTCAACCAGTCAATGACCTGAGGCAGCCTTACGGTGAGAGAGTTGACATTCCAAGTAGCAAGTTTCATGGGAATTGATCGACCTTCAAACAGTCCGTTGGTAAGTCACAAAACTGAATTTCAAACCAGACACAGCTGTGTGTGACTCACGAGATGTTTCGTGCCATGTTGCATCTAAGGCGGGTGCGTAGGCATCGCCTTCAAATGCTTGTTCAATTTCAGTGACCACAGCTTCGTCGGCGATGGCGACTGCTTGGGCATAAATGTCTGCGCCGCCCATGACCCAAAGGTCTTTGTCGTCTGGACAATGTGCCAAAGCCAAAGTTAAACCTTCTTCCAGTGAATGCACCGCGTGCGCACCTTCTGCGTGCCAATCTTTTTGTCGGGTCAGAACCAAGTTGGCTCTGCCAGGTAGAGGTCTGAATTTGGCGGGGATAGATTCCCAAGTTTTTCGGCCCATCAAGACGGGGCAACCTAAGGTGGTGCGCTTGAAATGTGCCAAGTCTTCAGGCAAGTGCCATGGCATTTGATTGTTCAGGCCAATCACACCGTTGGCAGCGCGCGCGTAAATGAGCTTGAGCTTCATTAGACGGCCACCGGCGCCTTGATGGCTGCGTGGCACTGATAGTCCAACACTTCAAAGTCTTCGTACTCGTATTCAAAGATGGAGGCTGGTTTGCGTTTGATGTGAAGGGTGGGATAGGCCAGCGGCGCTCTACTGAGTTGCAGTGCAACCTGCTCTTTGTGGTTGCTGTAAATGTGGCAATCACCACCTGTCCAAATAAAATCGCCTACCTCCAAATCGCATTGCTGCGCCATCATGTGAGTCAGCAAGGCATAGCTTGCAATGTTGAAGGGCACGCCCAAGAAAATGTCGGCGCTGCGCTGGTACAACTGGCAACTGAGTTTGCCTTTGCCGCCTTCGATCAAGGGCGGTGCCACATAAAACTGAAAAAACGCGTGGCAAGGCATGAGGGCCATTTTTGAAAGTTCGGCGACGTTCCAAGCACTGACAATGATGCGACGTGAATCAGGATTTGTTTGGAGGGTGCGAATGACATCTTCAATTTGATCGATGTGGCCGCCATTGGGTGTGGGCCAACTGCGCCATTGAACGCCATACACGGGGCCAAGATCGCCGTCTTCTCGCGCCCACTCATCCCAAATGGTGACGCCTCGTTCGCGCAGCCAGTTGTTGTTGCTTGAGCCTGTGAGAAACCACAAGAGCTCTTGAATGATGGAGCGCAGATGAACTTTTTTGGTGGTGACCAGTGGAAAGCCTTCGTTCAAATCAAAACGCATTTGATGGCCAAACACGCTGGTGGTGCCAGTGCCGGTGCGGTCGGATTTGAAGACGCCATGCTGATTCACGTGGCGCATGAAATCTTCGTATTGAGAGCGAATGGGGCGTGTGGTCATGGGCTGGTCAAAATGGGTTGTTCGACGGCTTCGATTTCAATCTAGGCAGAGACCTAAATTTTAATCACTCTGCCGGGGTTCATGATGTTCTGGGGGTCCAAGGCCTGCTTGATGGCCTTCATCATGGCCAAGGCGGTGGGGTCTTTGTGGTGTGTGAGTTTGTCGGCCTTGAGACTGCCAATGCCGTGTTCGGCGCTGATCGAGCCGTTAAATGCTTGGACTTGGTCAAACACCCAAGTGTTCACTTCGTCTTCGTGATCGCGTAAAAAGGCGGGCCCATCTGCCCCCGGCGGAGCTTGCACGTTGTAGTGCAGATTGCCATCACCCAAATGTCCAAAATTGACCAAGCGAATGCCTGGTATTTTGGATTGGAGCAATGCATCGGTCTCGGCCACAAATTGTGGAATGAGCGAGACGGGCACGCTGATGTCGTGTTTGATGTTCAAGCCTTCATCGACTTGAGCCAAGGGAATGGTTTCGCGAATTTGCCAAAGACTCTTGGCCTGCGCCAAACTTTCAGCGACCACAGCATCTGTGACCCAGCCATTTTCCATGGCTGCTTCCATCAAAGCCTCAAAGCCCACACGGGCATGTGCTTCAGACTCGTAGTCAGAGTTTTCAAGCAAGACGCACCAAGGTGTTTCTTTGAAAAATGGCACTCTGAGTTGAGGGTGATGTTTGTCGACCAAACTCAGTGCAAATTGCCCCATCACTTCAAAACCAGTGAGGCCTGCGCTCAGTCGCTCATGCGCCAAACCCAACAAAGACACAGCAGCTTCCATGCTTGGCACGGCAGCCCAAGCCGTCAGTTGGGCTACGGGCTGAGGATAGATTTTCATGCAGGCTGCTGTGATCACACCCAAAGTGCCTTCACTGCCAATCATGAGGTTGCGCAAATCGTAGCCCGTGTTGTCTTTGCGCAGGCCCGACAAGCCATGCCAAATTTCACCTTGGGCAGTGACCACTTCTAAACCTAAGCACAGCTCTCGCGTGTTGCCATAGCGAACCACCTGCGTGCCACCCGCGTTGGTGCCCAAATTGCCGCCTAAAGTGCAACTGCCTTCAGCGGCCAAACTGAGAGGAAAAAGGTAACCCGCCTTTTCAACATGCTCTTGTACAGATTGCAAAATACAGCCAGCTTCGGCCACAACCGTGAGGTTGGCAGGGTCAAGCGCGCGGACCTGGTTCATGCGCTGCAAGCTCAGAACCACTTGTTGACCTGATTCATCTGGTACCGAGCCCACGACCAGGCCGGTGTTGCCGCCTTGGGGAACAATGCTGGTGAAGGTGTTGGCACAAGCCTTTACAACGGCGGCGACTTCTTGAGCATTGGCTGGCCTAACGACAGCCAAAGCCCTGCCATGTGAGCGCTTGCGCCAATCTTGTTCCCATGCACTGAGATCTGTTTGAGGATCATCGTGGGTCAAAACGTTTGCATCACCGCAGATTCGGCGCAAGTTTTCTAACAAAGCACTCATATTTGAATTTCAGTGTGAAGGTTTAGATTCTTGTGAGTTGTCTAGGTTAAGGCTTTCGCGCGCCATTTGAAAGCGCCAACGCACATGCAATGCGCAAGCTGCAAATAAAATGACACACAAAATGGTTTGGGCCAGTGCAAGCCCACTGGACCACCCTTTGTCGCCCCAAGCACGTACCACGCCCTCGGTGAAATAAAGCCAAATCATGAGGCTGACCCACCGGTAGGTGTACATGCGATTTTTCAACAAACCGGCCAATGGCCAGCACAAGGGAAGTACTTTAAGGGCCCACCAAGAGCCGCCTTCGCGCAATGGAGCAAGCCACAATTCCCAGAGAAGGCCCACCAAGATAAGTCCTAAAAGGCTGGCGACAGCAACCCATCGCGTCAATTCAATGGTCTTTGGTGTCAAAAATGGGGTTTGAGGTTCAGAGTCGTTCATGGCGATGGCATCATACCGGTCATGAAGCCGATTGAATCACTCCGCGCCACTTTGAACGAGATGTTGAAGTTTCCATGGCGCCAAATGTTGCGCACTTTGTGGCGTCGTTTCCGTGAAGTCCGACTCGGTACGACCGCCAGTTCCCTGACTTTCACCACTGTTTTGGCCCTGGTGCCCCTGTTTACGCTGGGTTTGGCCATTTTTACGGCCTTTCCCATCTTCTCCCAAGTCCAAGAGCAGTTGCAACGCTGGCTGATTGAAAGCTTGGTGCCTGAGAGCATTTCCCGTCAGGTATTGGGGTCTTTGACCCAGTTTTCACGCAAGGCCAGCCGGCTCGGCTTGGTGGGTTTGATCGCAGTCGTAGTGGCCTCTTTGGCCTTGCTGGTCACGATTGACCGTACTTTGGGTCAAATTTGGCGAGTCAGCCGTCAACGGCCGTGGGCCCAACGCGTCCTCATCTATTGGGCTGGTATCACGCTCGGGCCTCTGCTGTTGGGGGGGAGCTTGGCAATCTCGTCCTATTTGTTCACCGGCTATCTTTCAGGTTTGGGAGATTGGTTGCCTGTATCAGTTCGAAATTTATTGGACCTGGTTGAGTTTTGTTTGCTGGTGGCCTGCGTGACAGGCTTGTACTACTACTTGCCCAACACCCGCGTGGATTGGCGTCACGCTTTGATTGGTGGCGTGGCGGTTGCGGTGGGCCTAGAGTTGGCCAAAAAAGTGTTGGCTCTTTATTTGGCTCAAATACCAACTTACTCGGCCATTTATGGCGCTTTTTCTGCCGTGCCCATTTTATTGGTCTGGATTTATGTGGCCTGGGTGGTGGTGTTGTTGGGTGCAGTGGTCACGGCCAGCTTGCCTGAAATTGGTCGACAAGCCAAACGACACGCAGATGGCCCTGGCTGGTCTTTCAGGTTGGCCTTGGAAGTCTTAAGGTGCTTGTCGTTTGCTCGATCAAGCTCGCCTCAAGGTCTGCGCATGTCGCAGTTGGCTGATGAACTTCATATTGAGCAGCGCCATGCACAGATCGTCTTGGATACTTTGGAAGAACTCAAGTGGGTAGGCCGCTTGGAGCAGTCCAACAGCAACACCGAAAGTGCGTGGGTGCTGTTGGTGGACATGTCAAACACTCAGCTTGAGCCTTTGGTTCAAAAACTTTGCTTGCATCCCTCTGAGGCCACCGAGTTGCTTTGGCAAAAAACCCAATTGACCCGCCTCATGCTGGTCGATGTGATCAAAACTTGATCTTGCCCGTCCACATGTCTTTGTACATGACCCAGTCGCCCATGAAGCTGTAAAGAGGTCGTTTAAAGCTGGCGGGTTTGTTTTTCTCAAAACCAAAATGGCCTATCCATGCGCAGCCGTAGCCACACAGCAAACCGTACAAGAAGTACTGAGGCTTGGCAGTGGCCACGAGCATCGCCAAGCAAATCAAAGAGAGGGTCGATCCTAAAAAGTGAAGGCGGCGGCACGTGATGTTGCTGTGTTCATTCAAATAAAAAGGATAGAACGCTTCAAAGCTGGAGAAACTGCTTGCATCGGGTTCAAGCTTCAATTCTTCGGTGGTGTTCATGTGGCTCCTTAAAATAAAACGAATCAATGCGAGTTGGTTTGAAACGGGGCTTTTAAAAATCCCCTAAACCTGGCTCTGCCGCCTCTGGTTGGCAATTCGCTGAGTGCATAGTTTGGAAACCGATTCAAAAATCGACCTATCGCAATCCTACCTTCAAGTCGAGCCAAACTCAAGCCTGCACATTGGTGTACGCCAAATCCAAATGAGAGATGCTTATTTTGCACACGCCTTAAATCAAGTTTTTCGGGATCGTTAAATTGAAGAGGGTCGCGGTTGGCTGCGCCAATGCACAGCGTGACCAGCGCACCTTCGGGCAAATCGACGTTGCCGATTTGAGTTGCTTTCACAGCACGCCGATTGCTCAGTTGATTGGATGCTTCAAATCGCAAAAATTCATCGATTGCCACATTGAGAATGTGCGCAGTTTGCTCAGTTTGCGAACTTGCTTGCGCGCTCATGAGGTCAGACCTTAATTGAGCATGTTGCGAAGGATGTTCTATCAAACTGATCAATGCATTGCCAATTAAATTGGTCGTCGTCTCATGACCTGCATTCAAAAGGAAAATACAGTTTTGGAGCAGCTCAATTTCACTCAAGCTTTCGGAGTTTTGTGAATTTGAAAGTACGTCTTTGTCGCCCAAAATCAAACGCGTTAAAACATCTTGATCAGGATTGCCGGGATGTTGACGGCGATCGGCCACCAGGTCACGCAAATAGCTGAGAAACTCCTTGACGCTGCGATGTCCAAGTTCTTCTTGGGCAGATGTGAGACGAGGTTCTAAGGCTCCCAGGATGGCCAATGACCAGCCCCTCAACGAGCCTCGATCAGCATGCGGCACATTGAGCAAGTTGCCAATGACTTCGACTGGAATGGCAGAGGCAAAATTCTCAATCAAATCGCCTTTTTGTTGGCCTTCCATTTTGTCTAGAAGGTCGTCCACCAATTGAGTCAAACCCGTTTCCATGGCGTCAATAGCGCGGCGCGTCATTGCGCCCATGATGAGTTTGCGCACGCGAGTGTGCCTAGGCGCATCGTTGAACACCAGGCTGTTGGTGTGATGTTCGTAAAGAGGCGCGTCTTGTCCAAGTAATGCGAAGGGTGCTTGGTTAAATGGGGCGTGGTTGTATTTGGGTGCAAACTCAATGCGCTTGTCAGAGCTGAAGCTTGCCGCATCTCGGTAAACCGCGACCAGATCTTCATGCCGGGTTAAAAAGTAAGAGCCATCGGGCATGTGTTTGATGGGCTCGTGTTGGCGCAGGTAAGCATAGACAGGATAGGGGTTGGCCAAAAAATCTGCGGGCAAATTTCGCAAATCAAACAAGCTGCAAATCTCTTGCACACGCTGCGTTGAGAGCGCAGGTGTGATGAGTGAAGACGCGATGCGCAAAGTGCTCATCACTTTTTACAAAATGCAATCATGGCGCTCAATGTTTCTTCTGGCGCTTCGACCATGAGTTGATGCCCTGCATTGACCATGGCCACGTGGCCGTCATGGGCCAATTTGATCAAGCTCTGTGCAGCTTTGGGTTGTGTCATTTGATCTTTTTTGCCCAACAAGAACAAGGTGGGGCAGGTGACTTTGCGCATCGAAACTTCGCCTTGGTCATAGCTGTCGCAAGCCTTGAAGCCCTTGTTGAAAATATTCTCATGAGAGTTGCTGGCCAAGACTCTGCGCATGAGGGCCTTGCTACCACCTAGCAGCCATGTGCCTGGGCCCAGTGCGCTGGGTGGAGGCGCCAATGTAGAGTGGGAAAATACATTGACCATTTGAATGGCTTTTTGCGGATCGTTCAATGAACTGTCGAGCAAGGCGGGTGAGACCCGCATCGGGTAGGCGGTACCCACCATCATCAATTGAGAAACCCGGCTTGGATTTTCGGCAGTGGCATGAAGCGCAATGAGCGAGCCAAAACTGTGGCCGATCAATAGGGCTTTTGAAACGCCAGCTGCATCAAGCAGGGCCATGATGCTTTGCGCTGCCTCTTGCACAGACGCAGGCGCTTTGCCCCCGCTTCTACCGTGACCTGGCAAGTCAACAGCCAACACGTTCCAGCCATGGTTGGCAAAGTAACGAGTTTGCAAAATCCAAACACTGTGATCGTTGAGCACACCATGGATGAACACGGCGGTGGGCTTGGCAGGATCAAAAAATTTGCCGCCCGTATAAACATAAAGTGGCTCACCTTGTACGTTGTAAATCATGCGGCACCTCCACTTTGAAGGGCCGCTTTTTCGGCGGCCTTGAGCGCGCGTTTTAAATCGTCAATCAAATCATCGGGATCTTCTAAGCCAATGGACAAACGCACCGTACCGGGGCCAATGCCGGAAGCCTTGAGAGTTTCATCGTCAACCCTGAAGTGCGTGGTGCTAGCGGGATGAATGACCAAAGAACGGCAATCGCCCACATTGGCCAAGTGACTGAAAACTTGCAAAGCTTCGATGAAGGCCTTGCCTTGCTCGCGCGTACCTTGGATGTCAAAACTGAACACAGAGCCTGCCCCGCGTGGCAATAATTTTTGGGCCAATGCGTGGCTGGGATGTGTCTCTAACATGGGGTGGCCCACACGGCTCACCATGGGGTGTGCCGCCAAGAAGTTCACCACCTTTTCGGTGTTGCTCACATGACGAGCCATGCGAAGTGGCAGTGTTTCGATGCCTTGCAAAATGAGCCACGCGGTGTGCGGACTCATGCAAGCGCCAAAGTCGCGCAGACCCTCCCGGCGGGCACGCAATAAAAATGCCCCCACCGTACTTTCCTCGTTGAACACCATGTTGTGAAAGCCTTCGTAGGCTTGCGTGAGTTCAGCAAATTTTCCTTGTGTGTGAGGACCTGACCAATCAAAGCTGCCGCCATCAACGACCAAGCCGCCAATCACGGTGCCGTGGCCCGATAAAAATTTGGTGGCTGAGTGCACGATCAAGTCTGCGCCATGTTCAAAGGGCTTCATCAACCAGGGCGAGGTGAGGGTGGCATCGACCAACAAAGGCACGCCGGCGGCGTGCGCAATTTGACTGACCGCAGGCAGGTCCAGAACGTCCATGCCTGGGTTGCCCACAGTTTCACCAAAAAACAATTTGGTGTTGGGTTTGACGGCCGCTTGCCATGCTTTCAAATCACCGGGTTTGACAAAAGTGGTTTCAATGCCGAACCGACTCAGGGTGTAGTGCAGTAAATTGTGCGAGCCGCCGTAAAGGGCGGAGGAGGCCACAATGTGTGAGCCCGCCCCCATGAGTGTGGTGACTGCCAAATGAAGGGCTGCTTGACCACTGGCAGTGGCGATCGCACCAATACCACCCTCTAATGCAGAAATTCGTTGTTCGAGCACCGCGTTGGTGGGGTTGCTGATGCGGCTGTAAACATGGCCCGCTCGTTCGAGGTTGAAAAGTGAGGCGGCTTGGTCGCTTGATTCAAAAACAAAAGAGGTGGTGAGATGAATAGGGACGGCCCGCGCGCCGGTGCTGGGGTCGGGTGCGGCGCCCGCGTGCAACGCAAGGGTGTCAAATCCGGGGTCTGAGTAACCAGGCATAAAGTGTCTCCAACGAATGAGTAGCAAGTTTCAGGCAAGTGGCTAAGGGTAAGCTTTGACTGTTCTTTGCCAACATTGTGGGCTATATTTCATCTTCAAAAGGAGACAGCCATGAAAGTCAGTGACATCCTTCGCGTCAAGGGCCACAGCTTGATCACCGTCACGCCAGACGAGACACTGGCAACGGCAGTTCAAATCATGTCCGAAAAAGACATTGGTTCCTTGGTGGTCATGGAGCACGGCGATCTGGTGGGCATGCTCACATTCCGTGAGGTGATGCAAGCCTTGGCGCAAAACGGCGGCACCATTGGCAATATCTCTGTTCGCAAAGCCATGGACGATGCCCCTATCACTTGCACCAGTGAAACCGACATGGACGAGGTGCGGCGCATGATGCTCAACAACCATGCGCGCTACATGCCCGTCTTGGACAAACGCATGTTGATGGGCGTCATTAGCTTCTACGACGTCGCCAAAGCAGTGGTTGACAGTCAGAATTTTGAAAACAAAATGCTCAAAGCCTATATTCGCGATTGGCCAGAGGGTGAAGAGAAAGATCAGAAAGAAGCCCCCACCCTCTGAGATAATGAGGCCTATGAGCGGCAATACCTTCGGCACCCTATTTTCGGTCACCAACTTTGGTGAATCCCACGGCCCAGCCATTGGCTGCGTGATTGACGGTTGCCCACCCGGCATGCCGCTGTCTGAGGCCGACATCCAGCCCGACCTCGATCGCCGCCGGCCGGGTACTTCCAAATTTGTCACTCAGCGCAACGAACCCGACACGGTTCAAATTTTGTCGGGTGTGTTCCAGGGTCTTACAACCGGCACGCCCATTGCGCTGCTCATTCAAAACACCGACCAGCGCAGCAAAGATTACGGCGACATTGTTCAAACATTTCGCCCTGGCCATGCCGACTTTACGTATTGGCGCAAATACGGCCTGCGTGATCCCCGAGGTGGCGGCCGTTCATCCGCACGTTTAACAGCGCCCATGGTGGCGGCAGGTGCTGTTGCCAAAAAATGGCTGGCCATCAAGCACGGCACCACATTCAAAGGCTGCATGACGCAAATAGGCGAAGTGCCCATTGGTTTTGAAAGTTGGGAACACGTTCACCACAATCCTTTTTTCGCACCGATAGCCGACGTGACTGCCCTTGAAGATTACATGAATGTTTTGCGCAAGTCAGGCGATTCATGTGGCGCTCGTTTGCGTGTTGTGGCACAGGGCATGCCCATCGGTTTGGGCCAACCTTTGTTTGACAAACTCGACGCCGACATTGCCTACGCCATGATGGGTATCAACGCTGTCAAGGGCGTCGAAATTGGTGCTGGCTTTGCGAGCGTGACTCAAAAAGGCAGTGAGCATGGCGACCCCATCACGCGCAACGGCTTCATTGGCAACAATGCGGGCGGTGTTTTGGGTGGTATCAGCACGGGTCAAGACCTTGAGGTGTCTATTGCCGTCAAGCCCACCAGCTCTATTCTGATTCCGCGTCCGTCCATTGACATGCAAGGCAACGCCGTTGAGGTGCTCACCAAGGGCCGACATGACCCCTGCGTGGGCATTCGCGCTACGCCCATTGCCGAAGCCATGTTGGCTTTGGTGGTCATCGATCATGTGTTGCAACACAGAGCCCAGTGCGGCGACGTTGTTCAGCCTGCCCATTCTTAAGGGGCTGAGATGCCCAACACCTCAGCGGTCCAACGCCGCCAATTGATTCCGTTTGCGGCTGTTTCGGCCAGCTACTTCGCGCACATCGGATTTTTCAATCCCTATTTGCCACTCTGGTTGAAAGAATTGGGATTTGGTTTGGTGGCCATCAGCATTCTGACCTCTGTGCAGGCGGCTACTCGCTTGTTTGCGCCCTATGCTTGGGGTTGGCTCAGCGACCACACCGGCGAGCGGGTCAGTTTGCTTCGCTACGGCGCCACCGCTGCCATGCTGTGCGCATGTATTTTGTTTTTTGAATTAGGCCCCATTGGTTTAGGCTTGGTGCTGTTGGTCATGTTCACCCACACCAGTGCCATGATGCCCATGAGCGAGGCAGCCATGGCTCATTTGGTCAGTCAGGGCGGTGCTTTTGATGCCAAACGTTATGGCCGTGTGCGTTTGTTTGGCTCGATCGGATTTTTGTTCACGGTGTTTTTGGCAGGTGCCTGGTTTGAATATTTCGGCATGCACCATTTTCCTGGTTGGACCGTCCTGAGTTTGGCGGCTGTCGCGGCCAGTGTTTGGATGCTGCCTAACTTGAAAGAGGCTGTGCCTTTGAACGATACCAAGGTGGCTGTCTGGCCAGTGCTGCGTCAAAAGCCTGTGATGTGGTTCTTCATTGCGGCGTTTTTTCATGTGTTGTCGCACATGGGTGTGTATGTATTTTTCTCTTTGTATTTGGACTCTTTGGGTTACAGCAAAGTTTGGATTGGCATGCTGTGGGCAGTGTCAGTGATTGTTGAAATTGGCTGGTTTTTCACACAAGCCAAATGGATGCCTAAGTTGCCCTTGACAGCTTGGTTGGTCGTTTGTTCTGTGGCCATGGCCTTGCGCATGGGCATGACAGCGCAATGGGCCGATGTGCTGTGGGTGTTGCTGCTGGCGCAAGCCATTCATGCGCTCACATTTGCAGCCCACCATACCGCTTGCATTGCCCTCTTGTCGCATCATTTTCCAGGTCGTTTGAGAGGTCGGGGTCAAGCGCTTTACACCGTCGTTGCTTATGGCTTTCCTGGCGTGCTGGGTGGCTTGGCGGGTGGCTTGTTAAGTGAACGATTTGGTTTGCAAAGTGTCTATTGGCTTTCCTTGATTGCAGCACTGATTGCCACTGCCGCAGCCTATCGCGTTTGGCGTTTGCAGCACCCAGCAGGTACTGAGCACCTGTTACATTGAGACCCTTCCTGGAAAAGCCGACCTAAAGTTTGTCATGGCCCTGATTCAAGAACCCATTCACATAGCGCCCGAAGTCTTGCGATGCTTGTCACCTCAAGTTGCGACTTCTTTGTTGACGGGTCGTCAACTTCAGTTGCCAGGGCCAATGGTTTGGCATGAGTGGGGTTATGAATCATTAGACAAAGGCGCTTCAACGCTGGTATTGCTTCATGGGGGCAGTGGCAGTTGGACGCATTGGATTCACAGTGTGGCGCCTCTTGTGGCAGATGGCTTTCATGTTCTGGCTGTAGATTTGCCTGGCTTTGGCGATTCGGCTTTGCCTGATCAGGGTGCCGATGTGGATGCACTGATTGAGCCTTTGCATGCGGCTTGGCAAATGCTGCGTGCTTCTGAAAAGGTGAGCTTGATTGGCTTTTCCTTTGGCGGCATGGCTGCAGCACTGTGGTTGGCTGCCTATCCTCAGGATGCGACAAACTTGATCTTGGTGGGATCGCCTGGCTTAGGGATTAAATCGCCCCACAGAGTTCCCTTGAAGGGCTGGCGGCACTTGCCGACAGAAGACATGCAAACTGAAGCTCACAGGCACAACTTGTTGGGCTTGATGCTGCACGACGAGAGCAAGCTTGATGAATTGGCCATGACAGTGCACCGCTTGAATGTGGCGCGCGACCGAATGCCGCGCAGGCGTTTATCGGGCACACCCATTGTGGTCAATGCCCTGCCGCACATTGCTTGTCCTGTGCATGTCATTTATGGCGAGTGGGATGCGCTTTACCACGGCTGCATGTCTGAGGTGGAAAAGCTCTTCAAAAACGTCACACCCCAATTGGCTTCATGGCAGTTAGTGACTGGCTCTGGGCATTGGGTGCAGTTTGAAGCACCAGAGGCTTTTCAGCTTGCTTTGAAAAAGACTTTGTAGGTGGCTCAGTTCAGCTCAAGCCTTGGCTTGGGCTGCAGACACTGCGGCCCTTAGGCCCAACAAATAACTGTCGACACCAAAGCCTGCAATTTGGCCTTTGGCAATTTCTGCAATGACCGAATGGTGCCGGAATGCTTCGCGCGCATGGATGTTGGACATGTGCACTTCGATGATGGGGCACTTCAGAATGGCCAAGGCATCGCGAATGCCGTAGCTGTAGTGTGTCCATGCCCCTGCGTTGATCATGACGGCGTCGACCCCATCGGTATGAGCTTGGTGAATTTTTTCAGCCATGGCGCCTTCAAAGTTGGTTTGAAAGCATTCCACGCTGGCCCCCAATTCTTGGCCGAGCTTTTTCACTTGCGCATCTATTTCGGCCAAGGTCACAGTGCCGTATTGGGCAGGGTCACGCTTGCCAAACATGTTCAAGTTGATGCCGTTCAAACACAAAATCTTCATGATCATCCTCTGAGGTGGGGCTGACAAAGATCCCTTGTGAAAACATGGAATCTGAGCCCTAAGCTCCGATTTTCCAATATTTGAGGCAATATCGCGCTTTTATTCCAAAAACTTTTGCCATGGCCGCTACATTGAAAATCGATTTCGTCTCTGACATTGCCTGTCCATGGTGTGCGGTGGGCTTGGGTGCGCTGGAGCAAGCCTTAGGCAGACTTAAGGGTGAAGTCACTGCAGACCTGCATTTTCAACCCTTTGAGTTGAACCCCAATATGGCGCCAGGGGGGCAGGATTTGGGTGAGCACCTGACCGCCAAGTACGGTTCAACCCCAGAGCAGCAAGCGCAGATTCGAGCCAATATTGCGGCCCGAGGCGAAGAGGTTGGCTTTCAATTCAATCCAGGCGGTAGAGGACGTGTTTACAACACCTTCAATGCACACCGTTTGCTGCATTGGGCTGGCGTCAAAGGGCCTGAAGGCAGTCAGCATGCGTTAAAGCGCGCATTGCTTGAGGCTTATCAGGGCCGGGCTGAACGTGTCGAATCTGATGAAGTTTTGTTGGCAGTTGTAGCCTCAGTGGGTTTGGATGTCGCTCAGGCGCAAGCTATCTTGGCTTCTGACACCTTTGCACAAGAAGTACGGCAGATAGAGCAGCATTACCAACAAGCAGGCATTCATTCTGTGCCTGCCGTCATCATCAATGACAAGCATCTGATTTCAGGAGGTCAACCTGCAGAAGTCTTTGAGCAAGCGCTCAGAAGAATTGCTGCGGGTGAAGTCTAAGACATGCCGGCGTTGACCATTTACTTTGATGGCAGCTGTCCGCTGTGCCGGCGTGAAATTGCCTTTTACAAAGGCAATCCAGATGCAACTCTTTTGGTTTGGCACGATGTGAGCGTTAATTTTCAGGCCAACGACGATTCAAGCTTGGGTGACGGACTGAGTTGCCAGCGAGCCATGGCCTTCTTCCATGTGCGCGATGCGCAGGGCAATTTGTTTGAAGGCGGTGCTGCATTTGCTCGTTTGTGGTTGGAGTTGCGAGGATGGCGCTTTGCAGGTCGAGTTTTTTCGGTGTGGCCATTCAGTTGGGCCATTAGCGTGGGTTACAAAATGTTCTTGCCCATTCGGCCCACTTTGCAAAAGTATTTGCTCAAATGGGATGCGCGTCATTCATGAGCCAATATCAAGCTTTGGTGTTGGGTGCTAGTGGCGCCATCGGAAGCGCCTTCGTTTCACACTTTCAAAATGATGCTGCCTGCTCGCTGGTTGTTGGCTTGTCGCGTCAAAGCGATTTGCATTTTGAATTGGAAAATGAAGAGGGCATGGCGCATTGCGCTGCTCAATTGAAAAATGCGACGGGCCCCTTTGGCGCATGCCAATTCAAGTGGATCATTGATGCAACGGGTGCTTTGACCATTGAGGGACAAGGTCCTGAAAAGCGCTTGGAAGCCTTGAATGCCAAGCAACTTTTAAAACAGTTTGAAGTGAATGCAGTAGGGCCCGCCTTGCTCATGAAGCATTTCTTTCCATTGCTTCTGGGTCATGAGCCATCGTTCTATGCCACCTTGTCGGCGCGAGTGGGAAGTATTGAAGACAATCACAAGGGCGGCTGGTATGGTTACCGAGCCGCCAAGGCCGCCAGTGATCGTGATCGACACGCCCTGCCGGGGTTGCGG
>OFRD01000438.1_pt1 | contig 15929 bp, 17 predicted proteins | sample 1543041 | NCBI WGS metagenome assembly OFRD01 (sample SAMN07774234, study PRJEB24372) | wastewater metagenome | isolation source: Exp Tend CN 100WW | collected 2016-02
GAAATCACGCCAAACCAATACGTCACAGGGCGGCCCACGCGGCACACATGGTCGCCGGTTTGGGGGTCGCTGACCACCAACTTTGGCACGATTTGCAGGCGCTCTTCAGGCCGCAGCAAGCTCAGCCAGGGGATGTCCTGCAGTTCGGCCGGGGTGGGTGCGCGGCGGCGCTGGTGGACGCTGTTTTCATTGGCCATGGTGCTTGTCGATGTGTCAGCTGACGGTCAGTTGGGCTAGGGGTCTTCCCTGAATTGTCGTCCAAACGACAACTTGGCGTCAAATGCAGTCCTACTATTCGCCCCATACCAAAGTCCTTTGGCGCATGCCTGGGGCCATAACGAGGTGACACGCAATGGGTACGCACACGACATTTCCGCAGCTGCTGCTGCAACACGCAAGTCAGCGTCCGCAGGCCGCTGCCATGCGCGAAAAGGAATACGGCATCTGGCAATCACTGAGCTGGGGTGACCTGGCCGTGATGGTGGAACAGCTGGCGGCCGGACTGCACCAGGCGGGCTTGCAGCGCGGCGACCACATGGTGGTGGTGGGTGCCAACCGCCCCCGCTTGTACGCCACCATGCTGGCCGCGCAAAGCCTGGGCGCAGTGCCCATTCCGCTGTACCAGGACGCCGCCGCCGCGGAGTGCGTGTTCCCAATCAACAACGCCGACGTGGCCTTCGCCTTTGCCGAAGACCAAGAGCAGGTCGACAAACTGCTGGAGGCACGTGCCCAGTGCTCAGGCCTGGCGCACATTTATTTTGATGACCCCCGCGGATTACGGAATTACGACGAGCCGGGCCTGGCCTTGATGGATGAATTGTTGGCGGCCGGCCAAGCCTTCGCCGCGCTGCACCCGGATTTCATCAAGAGTGAGGTGGCGCTGTCGCAGCCCCACGATGTGGCAGCCATGTTCTTCACCTCGGGCACCACCGGCAACCCCAAGGGCGTGGTGCACACCCACAACTCGCTGCTCGACCGGGCCCGTGCTGGCGCCGAGTTCGACCATTTAACCCACCGCGAAGAGGTGCTGGCCTATTTGCCGCCAGCCTGGATCGGGCAGAACATCTTCAGTTATGCGCAGTGGCTGTCCTGTGGCTATGTGGTCAACTGCCCTGAATCGCCAGCCACGGTGACGATCGATCTCAAGGAAGTCGGGCCCACCTATTACTTTGCCCCGCCCAGGGTGTTTGAAGGCCTGTTGACCAGCGTGATGATCCGCATGGAAGACGCCGGCGCGCTCAAGCGCGGCATGTTCCATTACTTCATGAGCGTGGCCAAGCGCGTGGGCCCGGCCAGGATGGACGGCAAACCGGTGTCTTTGGTGGATAAGCTGCTGTACGCCCTGGGCAACTTCATGGTGTATGGCCCCTTGCGCAACAGTCTGGGTATGAGCCGGGTGCGCGTGGCCTATACCGCTGGCGAGGCGATTGGCCCCGATCTGTTCACGTTTTACCGCTCGATTGGCATCAACCTCAAGCAGTTGTACGGCTCGACCGAAACCGCCGTGTTTGTCTGCCTGCAGCCCGACCACGAGGCGCGTGCCGACACCGTGGGCGTGCCGTGTGCCGAGGTCGAAATCAAGCTCGCGCCCAATGGCGAGATTCTGGTCAAGTCCCCCGGCTTGTTCAAGGAATACTACAAAAACCCGGCTGCCACCGCCGAGGTGCTGACCGCCGACGGCTGGTACCACACCAGCGATGCCGGTTTTCTGGATGCGCACGGCCACCTCAAGATCATTGACCGCGTGAAAGACGTGGGCCGCATCAAGGGCGGCGCCAACGACGGGGCTATGTTTGCACCCAAGTACGTCGAGAACAAGCTCAAGTTCTTCTCGCACATCAAAGAGGTGGTGGCTTACGGCGATGGCCGCGAAAAGGTCTGCGTCATGATCAACATCGACTTTGACGCCGTCGGCAACTGGGCCGAACGGCGCAACCTGTCGTATGCCGGGTACACCGATCTGGCGCAAAAGCCCGAGGTGTACCAGCTGATCAAGGAGTGCGTCGAAAGCGTGAACGCCGACCTGAGCGCCGACACGCTGCTGGCGGGTTCGCAAGTCAGCCGCTTTCTGGTGCTGCACAAAGAGCTGGATGCCGATGACGGCGAGTTGACCCGCACCAACAAGGTTCGCCGTGGCTTCATTGCCGACAAATACAAGGCCCTGGTCGATGCGCTGTACGAGGGGCGCCCCTCGCAGTTCATTGAAACCGTGGTCAAGTTTGAAGACGGCCGCACCGGCAGCGTCAGCGCCACGCTCAAACTCGACGATGCCAAGACCTTTGCCCCGGTCAAGGCCGCCGCCTGAACCCGAACGGATTTTTTATGAGCAAAAAAATTGGTGACGTCATTCTTGACGTCAAGAACATCTCCCTGCGCTTTGGCGGCGTCAAGGCGCTGACGGACATTTCCTTCAACGTGCGCGAGCACGAGGTGCGCGCCATCATCGGCCCCAACGGGGCGGGCAAAAGCTCGATGCTGAACTGCATCAACGGGGTTTACAAGCCGCAAGACGGGGCGATTACCTTTCGCGGCCACACCTTCAGTCACATGGACAGCCACCAGGTGGCGGTGATGGGCATCGGGCGCACCTTCCAGAATCTGGCGCTGTTCAAGGGCATGAGCGTGATTGACAACCTCATGACCGGGCGCAACCTGAAGATCAAAAGCAATCTGCTGATGCAGGCGTTGCGCATCGGCCCGGCGCAGCGCGAAGAAGAGATGCACCGCGAAAAGGTCGAGCACATCATCGACTTTCTGGAAATCCAGGCCTATCGCAAAACGCCTGTGGGCCAGCTGCCCTACGGCCTGCAAAAGCGGGTCGATCTGGGCCGCGCGCTGGCAATGGAGCCGCAGGTGCTGCTGCTGGATGAACCGATGGCCGGCATGAACGTGGAAGAGAAGCAGGACATGTGCCGCTTCGTGCTGGACGTGAACCAGGAGTTCGGCACCACCATCGTGCTGATCGAGCATGACATGGGTGTGGTGATGGACATTTCAGACCGCGTGGTGGTGCTCGATTACGGCAAAAAAATCGGCGACGGCACGCCCGACGAAGTACGCAACAACGCAGAAGTGATCAGTGCCTATCTGGGCACCAGCCACTGACCGCCGGAGACATAAAAAATGGCATTCTTTCTTGAAACACTGTTCGGCGGCCTGATGGCCGGCATGCTGTATTCGCTGGTCGCACTGGGCTTTGTGCTGATCTACAAGGCGTCTGGCGTCTTCAACTTTGCGCAGGGCGCGATGGTGCTGTTTGCCGCGCTGGCGATGGCCCGCTTTTCGGAGTGGGTGCCGCTGTACACCGGCATCAGCAACCCGATTGCGGCCAATGTGATCGCCTTCATTGGCGCGGGCATGGTCATGTTCATCGTGGCCTGGGTGATTGAAGGCCTGGTGCTGCGTCACCTGGTGAATCAGGAAGGCACCACCTTGCTGATGGCCACGCTGGGCATTGCCTACTTCATGGAAGGGCTGGGTCAGACCATTTTTGGCAGCAGTATTTACAAGATCGACATTGGCATGCCCAAAGACCCGATGATGATTCTGGAAAGCACCTTTGAAGGCGGCATCCTGATCAACAAGGAAGACCTGTACGCCGCCATCATTGCGGCGGCCCTGGTGGCCTTGCTCAGCATCTTCTTCCAGAAAACCGCCACGGGACGCGCCTTGCGGGCGGTGGCGGATGACCACCAGGCGGCGCAATCCATCGGCATTCCGCTGAACCGGATCTGGGTCATCGTCTGGTGTGTCGCTGGTGTGGTGGCGCTGGTGGCCGGCATGATCTGGGGCAGCAAGCTGGGCGTGCAGTTCTCGCTCACCACCATTGCGCTGCGCGCCTTGCCGGTGGTGATTCTGGGCGGTTTGACCTCGGTGCCGGGCGCCATTGTGGGCGGCCTGATCATCGGTGTCGGTGAAAAACTGTCGGAAGTGTTCTTGGGCCCGTATGTCGGCGGCGGTATCGAGATCTGGTTTGCCTATGTGCTGGCGCTGGGCTTCCTGCTGATTCGTCCCCAAGGCTTGTTTGGCGAAAAAATTATTGATCGCGTTTGAAAGAAATCCATGTTTTACAGAGAAAACGGTCAGTTCAAAACCTCGTACCGGGCCGATCAGCAAATTTTGCCGATTGCACAAGACCGGATCGGCTTGTATGTGCTGCTGGCGATTGCCTTTCTGGCCGTGCCTTTCATGGCCAGCGACTATGTGTTTCGCGCCATCCTGATCCCGTTCCTGATCTTTGCGCTGGCCGCGATCGGGGTGAATATTCTGGTGGGCTACTGCGGCCAGATTTCACTCGGCTCCGGTGCCTTCATGGCGGTGGGGGCCTATGCCGCGTATAACTTTTTTGTCCGCATCGAGGGCCTGCCTTTGATTGTGGCGCTGATCCTGGGCGGCGTCTGTTCCATGCTGTTTGGCATCTTGTTCGGCCTGCCGAGCTTGCGCGTCAAAGGCTTGTACCTGGCGGTGGCGACGCTGGCGGCGCAGTTCTTTGCCGACTGGATGTTTCTGCGGATTCAATGGTTCACCAACAACTCGCCATCGGGTTCGGTGTCGGTGTCGAATCTGCAGGTGTTTGGCCTGTCGCTGGAGAGTCCGCTGTCCAAATACCTGTTCTGCCTGGCTCTGCTGGCGGTGATTGCGTTGCTGGCCAAAAACCTGGTGCGCGGTGCGGTGGGCCGCGAGTGGATGGCGATTCGCGACATGGACGTGGCGGCGGCGGTGATTGGTATCCGCCCCATGTTCGCCAAGCTCAGTGCCTTCGCGGTCAGCTCCTTCATCGTGGGCGTCGCCGGGGCCTTGTGGGGCTTTATTTACCTGGGCTCCTGGGAGCCGGCCGCGTTCTCGGTCGATCAGTCGTTCAAGCTCTTGTTCATGGTGATTATTGGCGGCATGGGCTCCATCATGGGCAGCTTCTTCGGCGCCGCGTTCATTGTGCTGTTGCCGATTTTCCTGAGCCAGTTCCTGCCCGCGTTGGCCAGCCTGGTGGGGGTCGAGATTTCGACCGCCGGTATTTCACATGCCGAACTGATGGTGTTTGGCGGCCTGATTGTCTGGTTCCTGATTGTGGAACCCCATGGTTTGGCCAAGCTGTGGGTGATTACCAAACAAAAGCTGCGGCTGTGGCCTTTCCCGCACTGATTTTTCTCATTGCTTCCCATTCATAACAGGAGAGATACATGAAACTTCGTCAACTCGTACTCGCTAGCGCCCTGGCGGCGGTCGGTGCTTCCGTCATGCTGAGCAGCAGCGCGTTTGCCCAGTCCAAAGAGCAGTTCGTGCCGGTGCTGTCCTACCGCACCGGCCCTTACGCCCCGAACGGCGTGCCATGGGCCAACGGGTACGTGGACTACCTCAAGCTGGTGAATGCGCGTGGCGGCATCAACGGCGTGAAGATCGCGTTTGAAGAGTGTGAAACCGGTTATGACACCGCGCGTAGCGTGGAATGCTATGAGCGCCTCAAAGGTAAAAACGGCGGCGCCTCCTTTGTGCAGCCGCTGTCCACGGGTGCTACCTTCGCCATCACCGAAAAAGCGCCGGTGGACAAGGTGTCCGTGGTGACGGTGGGTTATGGTCGCAGTGAAAGCGCCGATGGCTCCGTCTTCAAATGGAACTTCCCGATTGCAGGCACCTATTGGGTGGCGGCCGATGCCATTTTGCAAGCCATTGCCAAAAAAGAAGGCGGCTTCGACAAACTCAAGGGCAAGAAGATCGCCTTGGTGTACCACGACAGTCCGTTTGGCAAAGAGCCCATTCCCCTGTTGCAAGAGCGCGCCGCCATGCACGGTTTTACCCTGCTGCTGCTGCCGGTCACCGCCCCGGGTGTCGAGCAAAAGGCCACCTGGCTGCAAGTACGCCAGAACAAGCCTGACAACGTGATTCTGTGGGGCTGGGGCGTGATGAATAGCACCGCCATCAAGGAAGCCCAAGCCACCGGCTATGCGCGCGAAAAAATGTATGGCGTCTGGTGGGCCGGTTCCGAGCCGGACGTGAAAGACGTGGCCGAAGGCGCCAAGGGTTACAACGCCGTCGCCATGCAGCACGGCGCCGAGCCGCAGTCCAAACTGGTGAGCGATGTGCTGTCCCTGTTGCATGGCAAAGGCCAGGGCACCGGGCCGAAGGAAGAAGTCGGCCAGGTGCTCTACATGCGCGGCGCCATGAGTGCCATGCTGGGCATTGAAGGCGTGCGGGCGGCGCAAGAGCGCTTTGGCAAAGGCAAGCCCATGACGGGCGAACAGGTGCGCTGGGGTCTGGAGAACCTGAACCTGACACAGCCCAAGCTGGATGCGCTCGGTTTTGCCGGGGTCATGCGTCCCATCAGCACTTCGTGTACCGACCACATGGGCGCGTCATGGGCGCGCATCCACACCTGGGACGGCCAGGCCTGGAAGTTCACCTCTGACTGGCTGCAGGCGGATCAACAAATCATCAAACCTTTGGTGAAAGCAACGGCGGCCAAGTACGCGGCGGAGAAGAAACTCACGCCCCGCGTCGCCGCAGACTGCCAGTCCTGATCGACTTCTGGCCGAAAGCAGCGCAGCACGCTGCTTTCGGCTGGTAACCACATTTTCATCATGAGCACTCCAAACATCGTTCTAAGCGTCAATGGCATCGAGGTCATTTACAACCACGTCATTCTGGTGCTGAAGGGGGTTTCCCTGACGGTGCCGGAAGGCAAGATCGTGGCCATTCTGGGCGGCAACGGGGCGGGAAAAACCACCACCTTGCGCGCCATTTCCAACTTGCTGCACGGCGAACGCGGCGAGGTCACCAAGGGCTCGATCGAGTTGCGCGGCGAGCGCATCGAGAACCTCTCGCCCGCCGACCTGGTGCAGCGCGGCGTGCTGCAGGTGATGGAGGGGCGCCACTGCTTTGCCCACCTGAGCATTGAGGAAAATCTGCTCACCGGCGCCTACACCCGCAAAGACAAGGGCGAGATTGCCGCCAACCTGGAGAAGGTTTACAACTACTTTCCCCGGCTCAAAACCCGGCGTGCCAGCCAGGCCGCCTACACCTCGGGCGGCGAGCAACAAATGTGCGCCATTGGCCGCGCCCTGATGGCCAACCCCAGCATGGTGCTGCTCGACGAGCCCTCGATGGGGCTGGCGCCGCAGATCGTGGAAGAAGTGTTCGAGATTGTGAAAGACCTCAATCACAAGGAAAAAGTGACCTTCCTGCTGGCCGAGCAGAACACCAACATGGCCCTGAAGTACGCCGACTATGGCTACATCATGGAGTCCGGCCGCGTGGTGATGGACGGCGCCGCCAGTGACCTGGCGAACAACGAAGACGTTAAAGAGTTCTACCTCGGCATGGGCGGCGGTGAACGCAAGAGCTTCAAGGATGTGAAGAGCTACAAGCGCCGCAAACGCTGGTTGGCTTAAGGCGTGTACGGCACGTTGTCAGACCCATTTACAGAATCGCTCTTATGAATCAATATTTTGATGCGCTGGAAACGCGCGACAGCACGGCCCGTGAAGCCGCTCTCATGGCCGCTTTGCCCGGTCAGGTGGCCCATGCCAAAAGTTCATCGGCCGCGTTTGCCGCGCTGTTGAAAGACGTCAACCCGGCGGCGGTGAGCAGCCGGGCGGCCTTGGCACAGCTGCCGGTGATTCGCAAGCACGAACTGCTGGAACGACAGCACGCCACACGCAGTGCGGGCGGCGATGTGTTTGGCGGTTTCAGCGCCGTCGGCTTTGGCCCCAACATGCCACGTGTTTTTGCCAGCCCGGGGCCGATTTACGAGCCCGAAGGTGCGGCCAAAGACTACTGGCGCATGGCGCGTGCCATGTTTGCCGCCGGGTTTCGGCCCGGCGAGTTGATTCATAACTGTTTCAGCTACCACTTTGTGCCGGCCGGCTCGATGATGGAGTCCGGTGCCCATGCCTTGGGCGGCACCGTGTTTGCCGGGGGCACCGGCCAGACCGAGCAGCAGGTGCAGGCGATGGCGGAGTTGCAGCCCGCTGGCTACATTGGTACCCCCAGCTTCCTGAAAATCATTGTGGAAAAAGCCGCCGCCATGGGCGTGGCCTTGCCCAGCGTGACGAAAGCCATGTTTGGCGGCGAAGCCTTTCCGCCGTCCCTGCGCGACTGGTTTGCCGAGCGCGGCATTGCCGCTTACCAGTGCTATGCCACGGCCGATCTGGGCTCGATTGCCTACGAAACCCCGGCGCGTGAAGGCCTGGTGCTCGATGAGCAGGTGATTGTCGAGATCGTGCGCCCCGGCACCGGCGACCCGGTGGCTGAGGGCGAGGTCGGCGAAGTGGTGGTCACCACGCTGAACCCGGACTACCCCCTGATCCGTTTTGGCACCGGCGATCTGTCGGCCATTCTGCCGGGGCCCTGCCCGACCGGGCGCACCAACACCCGCATCAAGGGCTGGATGGGGCGGGCCGACCAGACCACCAAGATCCGGGGCATGTTCGTGCACCCGGGGCAGGTGGCGGACATCATCAAGCGCTTTCCCGAAGTGGTGCGCGCGCGCCTGGTGGTGAGTGGCGAGATGGCCAATGACATCATGACGCTGAAAATTGAAACCGCGTGTGGCGGGCCGGATGCGCTGGCGCTCAAGGTCGGCGAGGCGATCCGCGATGTCACCAAACTGCGCGGCCAGGTGGAATGCGTGCTGCCAGGCACCCTGCCCAACGATGGCAAGGTGATTGAGGATGCGCGCAGCTATAAATAACTCAGCGCGGGTCGGTGCCATACTCGCACGGCACTGATGTTGAGGAGTTGTGTCGTGAAGCGTTTACTGGTTCTTGCCGCCGCCGTGACGGCGCTGTCGGCTCATGCCCAAAGTTTCCCGGGGGGGAAACCGATCACCTTCGTGGTGCCGTTTGCCGCCGGTGGCCCCACGGATCGGGTGGCGCGCGATCTGGCCGACGCCATGCGCAAGACCTTGCCGGGCGCCCGCTTCGTGATTGAAAACGTCAACGGCGCCAGTGGCACCATCGGCGCGAGCAAGGTGGTCAAGTCGGCGCCGGATGGTCACACCTTGCTGCTCTGGCATATCGGCATGGCCTCGACGGTGAGCCTGTACCGCAAGCTGCCGTTCCAGCCGCTGGATGATTTTGAATACCTGGGCGTGATCGACGATGTGCCGATGACCCTGATCGGCAAGCCCACGCTGCCCGGCACCAGCTACCGCGAGTTTGAGGCCTACATCCGGGCCAATGGCGCCAAGCTCAACATGGCGCACGCGGGCCTGGGTTCGGCCTCGCAGCTGTGCAGCCTGATGTGGCAGTCGGCCGTTGCCGCCAAACAGATCATGACGACCATCCCGTTTGGCGGTACCGCGCCCGCCATGACCGCGCTGGTGAACGGGCAGGTGGATGTGATGTGCGATCAAACCACCAACACGGCGCCGCAGATCGCCTCGGGCCGCGTCAAGGCCTTTGCGGTCACCAGCGCCCAGCGGCTCTCTGTGCCGCCGTTGCTGAAAGACACCCCTTCGCTGCAGGAGGTGGGCTTGAAGGGCTTCAATCTGACGATCTGGCACGGCCTGTATGCGCCCAGGGGCACGCCCGCAGCGGTGCTGAAACAGCTCAATGAGGCCTTGAAGCAGGCCCTGAAAGACCCGGAATTCATCCGCAAGCAGGAAGCCCTGGGGGCCCTGGTGGTGACGGATCAGCGCCAGGAACCGGCCGGTCACAAGGCGTTTGTCGCCGCCGAAATCGCCAAGCTCAGGCCTTTGATTGAAGCGGCTGGCAATTTTGCCGACTGATCAGACGCCCCAGACCACCTCATGACCGGCTTTGCCGCTGCGGCGCAGCATGTCAATAAACGGCAGGGCGCGCTGGCGCAGCGTGATCGCCTCCAGCTGGGGTGGCGGCTGGTGCTGGGCCAGCGCCTCGGCCACGATCGCCTGGCGCTGCGCCTCTTCCTGGGCAATGGCCGCTTCCAGTGCGGCGATGGCGGTCGGCATCTGCTCGGGCAGCAGAATGCCCTTGCCAGCGCTGGCGCTGGTGGTGTCTTTGCCGATGATCTCCAGCACGCGCCGACCATTGGGCTGCAGCATGATGACGTCACCGGTGGACTTGGATTTGAATTTGTAGAGCATAGGGCGCCATCGTAAACTGCCGCTTCATGCACCTCTTGCGAACCCTCATCTGTCTGCTGTTGACCGTCTGGCTGGCGGCGTGTGCCGACACCCGCTACTACCTGCAATCCATCGGCGGCCATTTGCACGTGATGCAGGCCGCCCGCCCGGTCGAGCAGTGGCTGGCCGACGCGCAGACGCCGCCCGCCCTGGCCCAGCGCCTGGCCCTGGCCCAGCGCCTGCGCCGCTTTGCCGTGAGCGAACTCCAGCTGCCTGACAACGCCAGCTACCAGCGCTACGCCGATCTGCAACGCCGCGCCGTGGTGTGGAACGTGGTGGCCGCGCCCGCCTTGTCGCTGACCCTGAAAACCTGGTGCTTTCCGGTGGCAGGCTGCGTTGGCTACCGGGGTTATTTCAGCGAAGCAGCGGCGCGTGCCGAGGCGCAGGCGCTGGCCCGGGAAGGACTGGAGGTCAGCGTGTACGGGGTGCCCGCTTACTCGACGCTGGGCTGGCTGAACTGGGCCGGTGGCGACCCGCTGCTCAACACCTTCATCGATTACCCGGAAGGCGAGTTGGCGCGCCTGATGTTTCACGAGCTGGCGCACCAGATTCTGTACGTCAAGGATGACAGCGTGTTCAACGAATCGTTCGCCACGGCGGTGGAGCGCCTGGGTGCTGCGCGTTGGCTGGCGCTGCAGGGCGCGCCAGCGGCCCGGCGCGAGTACGCCGAGTTCGACGCCCGGCGCCGCCAGTTCCGGGCCTTGACCCTCGCCACGCGCAGCCGTTTGAGCGAGATTTATAAGCAAAATCAGGCGCCAGTCCTTGATTTACCTGCGCAGCTAGCTATGAAAAACATAGCAATGCAGGCGTTTCGTGACGACTATGTCCGGCTGAAACAGGGCTGGGGCGGCTACAGTGGTTACGACGCCTGGGTGGCCGGGGCCAACAATGCGGCCCTGGGGGCGCAGGCCGCCTATGACGAACTGGTGCCCGGTTTTGAAGCCTTGTTTGCGCGCGAAGGGCAGGACTGGGGCCGGTTTTATGAGGCCGTCAGACAGCTGGCGCAGTTGCCCGCCGCACAGCGGGTGCAGGCCCTGAGGCCCTGAGTGGCAGCGCCCCTGCTGGGGCGCACGGCTTCAGCTCAGGGTTTCGAACAGATCCAGGTACTGCTGCATGGCGTCGTTGATGGCCGTGCCTTTCAGACCATTCCACGCATCCCATTTGACGCGCCCGACCATGTCGCTGAAGCCGGGCTTGGTTTCGGTGTTGTCGCCTTTGCTGGCCTGCTTGTACAGCGCGTACAGCTTGAGCAGGGTGGCGTTGTCTGGGCGTGTGCTCAGGTTTTTGGACTCGGCCACAGCGGCTTCAAATTGGGTGCTCAGATCAGACATGGTGTTCTCCAAAGAATACAGGGCCTCCGCACAGGGGAGGTATTTTCGGACTGTATCTTACGGGCCGTGGGCTGTACGGGTCGTGCGCACCGGCTGCTGCGGGTCGCCAAGGTGACTTGGCATGCTATTGATTCAGGAGCTGCTGACGCCCTGTCTATCAGGGCTGGCGCCTGAAATGGTGTACGGCCTAGTGGTCGAGCTCGACTTTGGCCATTTCCACGTCGAGCCGCTCCATGGCATCGATGGGCTGGGCCTGCGCGGCCTGCTGGTACAGCTTGGTGGCTTCTTCCATCATTTTGTCGCCGTCGAGCATCACCATCGCGTTGGCGTATTCGATCATGCCAATGGCCGAGTAGAAATTGAGTTTGAGGGCTTCCTGCAGCAGCGCCAGGCCGGTGTCTTTCTTGGCGCCGTAGGTCATGCTGCCAATCAGCGAGCCCACTTTGTCAATGACATCGGCATGAAACGCGCCCAGCGCGATGTGGGCATCGGCGTGATGGGGTTCGAGTTTGATCACGTTTTCCAGCGAGTCCTTGACCTTGGTGCCCAGCCCCTGGGCCAGCGCCTTGGCCACGCTGATGCCCTGGCTGTAGCGGTTCAGGGCGTAGGCTTGCCAGTAATACGCGTTGACGTTGCAGGGGTTTTCCTGTGCCTGGGCCTCCGCGCGCCGCACGACATCCAGGTACAGGTTGAGCCGGGTGCGCTCCTGTTTCTCCAGGTAGGTGGCGTAGATGCAGGCCGACTTGTTGGCGACGGTCAGGCCGGCACCGCCAATGGCGAGGCCCATTTCCATGGCTTTCTGGAATTCGCCGTTGTGAAACAGGGCCCAGGCGGCCAGAACTTCGGGGTTGTCGGGCAGCGGCTCGGCATCGCCCGCATGCAGGCGCGCCCAGTTTTTCTTGACACTGGCGGCATCAAACAGGTAGTCCCCGGCATACGGAAAATCAGTCCAGTAAACCATTTTTCTCTCCTCTCGCTTATTTTTTTATGGCTGGTCGTTATTGTAGGCGCCCACTAATTTAAGTAAATGCTGGCGCTGCCCCGGCTCCAGGTAGGGCACCAGCAGGTTCAACACATGTTGTGCGCCGCGCAGCAGGGTGCGTTGTGCGTTTTCCGGCTCCAGTGCTTTGCGCGGGTCGCGGACATATTCAAAACTCAGCCAGTAGGTCAGCACCACCACCATGCTGGTGGCGGTTCCTTCGACCTCGCGGGAGTCAATGCGCACGGCGCCCGAGCGGCTCATGCCGTTGAGCAGCGCTTTGACGGCGCGGGTCTTGTTTTTCAGCACCTCCTGAAAATGTGTTTCCAGGCGCCGGTTTTTGCTCAGCAGGTCGTTCAGGTCGCGGTATAAAAAGCGGTACTGCCAGATCATCTCGAACAGGGTGTGCATGAAGAACCAGGCATCTTCCACGTCGCGCACATCGTCGCTGGCGTTGAGCAACTCGTTCAGGGCCTGCTCAAAGCGGTTGAACAGGGAGTTGATGAGTTCGTCTTTGGCCGGGTAATGGTAGTAAAGGTTGCCCGGGCTGATGCCCAGCTCGGCCGAGATCAGGGTGGTGGACACGTTGGGCTCGCCAAAGCGGTTGAACAGATCCAGCGTGACTTCCAGAATTCGCTCGGCGGTGCGCCGGGGCGCTTTTTTTACCATAACGGCCTTTCTTGGTGTTGCAATGAGGCCTGGATCAGGATTCGGTCGGGCTGGCGGGTTTTGCCGGTTTCGCTGGTTTTTGTTGCGCGGCCACCTGGGCCGAGAGTTGCTGCACGCTCTGGGTCAGCTCGTCAATGCGGGCGCTCAGGGCGTTGACGTCCTTGGCCGAGGGCACGCCCAGTTTGTTCAGCGCCTTGGCCACGCGGTCTTCAAAAATGTTTTCCAGCTTGTCCCATTGTCCGCTGGCCTTGGCCGACATGTCGGTCGCCATGGAGGTCATTTTGCTGGCCGTTTCGGCGAGTTTTTCTTCGGCCGCTTGCTGGGTCTGCTGCTGCAGGCGAACCCCTTCCTTGACCAGGGCTTCAAACGCTTTGCTGCCTTCTTCCTGCGCCTTGTTGAAGGCGCCCAGGCCGGCCTGCCAGATTTGCTGGGCCGAGTCTTTGACCGATGCGCTGTTCAGGGGCGGCTCGCTGTCCGGTTGCGCAGGGTTGCTTGTCGATGGTTTGACCACGGGTGTACTCCAGTTGATGAAGAAAAGGGAGCGCGCTGGCAGTACGCATGCCCGCGCGCGCGTCGGCCACTTTAAAGCGCCACCGAGCCGCCGTGTAGGGGCGGCCTCCTAAATTCAGTACGGGTTGTCGAAGCCGAGGCGGGCCAGGATTTCGGTCTCGCGCAGCTCCATCACCTGGGCGTCTTCCTCGCTGGTTTCGTGATCCCAGCCCTGGGCGTGCAGCGCGCCATGCACCAGCAGGTGGGCGTAGTGGGCCTGCAGCGTTTTGCCTTGTTCCTTGGCTTCCTGGGCCACCACCGGGGCGCACAGCACCAGGTCAGCGGTGACCACCGGTTCCATCGTGTAGTCAAAGGTCAGCACGTTGGTGGCGTAGTCTTTTTTGCGGTAGTCGCGGTTCAGCGCCAGGCCTTCTTCGGCGTCCACAATGCGCACCGTGATTTCGGCGTCAGTTTGCAGCGCGTGGCGAATCCAGCGTGCCACCTTGTGGCGTGGCAGGGCGGCGCGGTGCAGGGCGGCGTCTTCGATCTTGCCAAATTGCAGGGATAAAGCGAGTTGGTTCAGTAATAACATGGGGTAAATAGGCCTCCAGCCCTTGATTAATATGCGTTGGTAGCTATTGTTTTGATAGCGGTCGTGAGTTAGGCGAGCGGCTTGCGGGTACGCGGGCGTACCAGCAGGCGCGGCCGCTCTTCGGGCTCGGCGTCGTCGCGGCGCTCCTGGTTGATGCGCCCGGGCGCGTCGTAGGCGTCCACAATGCGCGCCACCAGCGGATGGCGCACCACATCGGCGCTGGTGAAGCGGCAGATGGCAATGCCGTCCACCCGTTTCAGCACGCGCTCGGCGTCAATCAGACCGCTGAGCTGGGTTTTGGGCAGGTCGATCTGGCTCACGTCGCCCGTGACCACCGCTTTGGAGCCGAAGCCGATGCGGGTCAAAAACATCTTCATCTGCTCGGGCGTGGTGTTTTGCGCCTCGTCCAGAATCACAAACGCGGTGTTGAGCGTGCGCCCGCGCATGAAGGCCAGCGGTGCGATCTCGATGGTTTGCCGCTCCAGCGCTTTTTGCACCTGCTCGTAACCCATCAGGTCGTACAGCGCGTCGTACAGCGGGCGCAGGTAGGGGTCGATCTTTTGCGCCAGATCGCCGGGCAGATAACCCAGCCGCTCGCCGGCCTCGACCGCCGGGCGCGTCAGCACGATGCGCTGCACGGCGCTGCGCTGCAGGGCGTCCACCGCCATCGCCACGGCGAGGTAGGTTTTGCCGGTGCCGGCCGGGCCAATGCCGAAGGTGATGTCGTTGCTGGCGATGCTGTCGAGGTAGGTGGCCTGGTTCAGGGTGCGCGCCTTCAGGTCGCTGCGCTTGGTTTTGAGGCCGTGGCTGTCGGCGTCGTCCATGGTGCCGTCACCGGCCAGCATCAGCTGCACGGTGGCGGGCTCAATCGGGCGCGCCGCCATTTCGTACATGGCCTGCAGCATTTCCATGCCGCGCTTGGCGTTGGCCTTGGTGCCATCGACCTTGAACTGCTCGTGCCGGTGCGCGATTTTGACTTGCAGCGCCACCTCGATCGTGCGCAGATGCTCGTCCATCGGGCCGCACAGGTTGGCCAGCCGGGTGTTGTTGGGCGGGGAAAACAGGTGTCTGAGGATCAAGTTGATAATTCCTGAAAAAGTTACCCATGATAGGCAAGAAATGATCGGCAAATTAACAGGCACGTTGAGCGACAAGAATCCACCCCAGGTGCTGGTGGACTGCAACGGCGTGGGCTACGAGGTATATGTGCCCATGAGCACGTTTTACAACCTGCCCGAGTCGGGTGTCAAGGTGAGTCTGCTGACGCACTTCATCGTGCGCGAAGATGCCCAGCTGCTGTATGGCTTTGCCACCGCCGCCGAGCGCGAGGCGTTTCGCCAGCTGATCAAGATCACCGGCGTCGGCCCGCGCATGGCGCTGTCGGTGCTCTCGGGCATGAGCGTGGGCGAACTGGCGCAGGCCGTGACGCTGCAAGAGGGCGGGCGCCTGGTCAAGGTGCCCGGCATCGGCAAGAAAACCGCCGAACGGCTGCTGCTGGAGCTCAAAGGCAAGCTCGGGCCGGACATCGGCGTGGCCGCCAGCGTGGCCAATGACAACCAGGGCGACATCCTGCAAGCCCTGATTGCGCTCGGTTACAGCGACAAGGAAGCCGCCCTGGCGCTCAAAGCCCTGCCCGCCGAGGTGGGCGTGAGCGAGGGCATCAAACTGGCGCTGCGGGCGCTGTCCAAAGCCTAGCGTTTCCGGTAAGTGCGGGGCGCTTACTGCGCCTCCCGCACCGCCCGCCCGTTGACCGGTTGCACCGGGCGCGCGTTG
>OFRD01000444.1_pt1 | contig 15862 bp, 23 predicted proteins | sample 1543041 | NCBI WGS metagenome assembly OFRD01 (sample SAMN07774234, study PRJEB24372) | wastewater metagenome | isolation source: Exp Tend CN 100WW | collected 2016-02
CGATCCAGCGCAGCAGATTTAGTGTGTGTACGCCGGCGTTGGTGGAATATCTGGTTCGAGGCTGGAACACCTCTTCAAGCAACCGGCCTCTGACGCGGCGACATTGCGATCGCTCGCAAGCATGCCGCCGGTTTCAATCGCAATCGCAGCCAGCAATGATCGTCGAATGATTTTATGCTCTTGGTCGCACTCCACGGCCGGCGCCGACTGCGCTATTTGGCTGCGCGTCGCATCACTGCCGCAAGCATCCCATCGCAACGACAGAATACGGCCATCGATTAAACCTTTCGCGATCAGGTTGTGGAAGCGAAAACTGGAAAAATTACTGTCGGTGTGATGTTGGTCGCAAACCTGCCCCATTAACCGCTTTCCATGTGCGTGATCTAACTCTGTCATCGAAACTTCAATCACATCGCTCATACCCTTAACCGCAGAGCGAGGGCGCGCCATGAAGCAGCACAAGATTCAACATTTGCATCAGCCGATCGAGGAGGCGTTGCTCGCGACTAACCAATCGCTGCGCAACGAGGTTGTTGCGCTGATGTTGGATATCGCTGAGCTGCGTGAAATTCACGAGCGCCCGGTTGCGTCCCGCTCGTTTGGTGTATCGCGTCAGCAGACTGCCCCGCGCGCCGCATTGCACCGGGGTTCATCGCTGACATTCGTCTGCGAATTCCTTACTGCGCGATTGCCACCACTTTCGCGCCGGCGCGGCGAGGGTGGTGGTTCGTCCGTGCTCGCGGACAACTCTATCTAAAATAGAAGCGCGGATTGGGCTGCCGGATGCCGGCGGCTTCGGCAACAGGTCTGTGGTGGACAGCGGGGCCGGGTCAGTGCTCTTGGCGCACCGGCTTGTGCGCTACGACATCGGACAGACGCTCGCGCAGGATCCAGGTCTGCAACACCAGCTCGACGGCGGTATGCCGGAGCTCGGAAGTCTCCGCGACCAGGCGTTCCAGGACATCGGTCGCCTCGCTGGGCGGGGATTGCTTTCCTTCGAAGACCTTGAGACGCGCCATAGTGTCGATCCCCGTAATAATTGTCGATCAGAAGCTGGCTCTGACAAGCGTCAGCACGGAATAGTTCGCGGATTGTCGGGCGGTGGTGCCGCCTGATGGCCTCGGGTGGGAAAGCGCCTAATCGATAATTCGTGGATCGCGTTATTAGTGTTAGGTTTCGTGAAAATAATCCTCAAATATGTTGAAGCTCTCGTGACGCCTAACGTCTCTGTAACTATCGCTGCACGTGCGCGCCTGCAAGCCGCCGAACGCTGGGGTTGCGGGATTAATTTGCTGGAGTGCTGTGAAACTCTCGCTTGACTGGCGACGTAGATATCGCAGAGGCATGACGCACTCACAATCTGTCGAAGGACCGATTGGATGTTCTCATTTGCTTCTCATTCAGGAATGCAAACGGTGCGCCAGTTACCCAGATCAAATTCTCATACGCAGAAAGTCGTATAACTTTTCCTGTGAGGTCGGTTCGGCGCGGGAATATCGCTCAAATATTCCGGTAAATACCTTGCAGGTTCGGCGTTTCTTCGCAAAATGCAGCGTTATCGACGGCAAATTCGAGGCTCCCGAAGGCCCCCCGGGGAATCCGTAATTTGAATTTCCTGTTGCATTTACATAGCTTATAGGCCATGCGATGATTGCTAATCTAGGGGGCAATGAGATGACCAATGAGGCGTCATTCAACTGACGAGATCAGTTCCAAGGTCAAGCAGGCCGAGGAACTCATGGCGCGGGGGCAGTCACAAGCCCAAGCGTGCAAGGTGCTGGGCGTTAGCGTGATGACATTTCACCGCTGGCGCAAGCAGGAGGCCGAACGCGGCCACCCGGGGAATGGTACTGTGACCGCACTTGCCGCTCGCACCGATGATCGAGATGGGATCCCCCACGCCCATAACCGTATTGACGAATTGCGGCTGGAAAATGAACGGTTGCGCCGGATCGTAACCGACCTATTGCTCGAGAAAATGAAGATCGAGGAGAAGCTGGCGGTCAGGTCCAGCGGCGGGAACGGTTTGCCCCGCCGTGGTGAAGTCCAGAGCTGACCAAGGCTCATCCGTTAATGGATTCGTGAGGGCCTGGGAGCCAGCAACAGCTGGTCGCTCAGATGCGCTTTTTCTGATCGTGCGCGTAGCTCTTCGAGGATTGGACGCAGCCTCGCCTGTGCGAGGTCCAAGCCGTTGACGATGTCCTGATTCGGCATGTCGGCCGGAAAGCGGGCCGATCGGAGCTTTGTTTCGACCGCCTTGACCAGCACCTCGACGTCGTCGCGGTGCTGGCCAGCGACCAGTTCGGCGCCCATCAGGCGGATCAAGTGGAGGAGGGCTACCAGCGCGGCCTCGGTTTCGCCAGCCGATGAACTCATGGACGCTCTCTGCCTGATATTGCGGGCAGGCCTTGCGGGTTCATGGCTTGCCCGATATTAAACATGTGAATCGTTAACACGAATGTTAATTACCGATGACCGACCTTTCGGACGCTCGATTAGCGAAGGTACCGGTTAACTTCGGCGCCTTCTCGTTCGCTTTTGCCTCGCTCGAAGCGTTTGCCGTCGCCTTCGAGATGATCATCGTCGTGCTGTCCAGCATCATTGGCGGCGCGGCCTATCATCTGTTCTACTACCACACGGTTTATAGCAACAGCTTCGAGGGTTTTCTAGGGATCGGGGTTCTCGCCGCGATCCTTCACATGTTCGTGGCGAAGTCGCAGGGCCTCTATCATGCGCAGGTGCTGGCCGGCCTCGACCGGCGCTGGAGCAGCCTCCTCGGCGGATGGTTGCTGGTCGTCCTGCTGATGACACTGATCATCTTCCTCCTGAAAGTCGGCTCCGGCGTCTCGCGCGGCTCGGTGATGTCATTCGGCCTGATCGGCGGCCTCGGGCTGGTGGCCGGACGGATGCTGCTGCAGGCGCCGCTGCAACGCGCGATCGACCGCGGCATGCTGGCGACCCGCCGCGCGGTGGTGGTCGGGATGGCGGACGAATTGTCACGGGTGCGGCAATCGAGCCTGCTGTGCGATTTCGGTCTCAGCGAGGTGCGGCGGATTCAGTTGACCGGCCAGGCCCACGACGCGGGCGATCGCACGGCGGTTGAGTCGGCGATTCGTGCCGCGCGTGAGTGCGGCGCCGACGAGATCATTCTTGCAATGCCCTGGCAGCAGGAGCCACGCATCCAGTTCGTCTGTGATCAATTGCGGGCGTCACCGTTGCCGGTGCGGCTGCTGCCGGATCGAACCGCGGAACGCTTCCTGGCGCTGCGGATGGTGGTGAGCGGCCCGATCCCGACGCTGGAAATGCAGCGCTCGCCGCTCACCTCGCTCGAGCGTGCGGGCAAGCGGCTGTTCGACATCGTGGCATCGAGCGGCCTCCTGGTGCTGTTCGCGCCACTTCTGATCGGGACCGCGATTGCGATCAAGCTCGACTCCAAAGGCCCGGTGCTGTTCCGGCAGCGCCGCAACGGGTTCGACGGCAGGCCGTTCACCATCCTCAAATTCCGCTCGATGCATGTGCTCGAGGACGGCGATGTCATCATGCAGGCGCGTCCGAACGATGCACGGCTGACCGGGATCGGCGCGACGCTGCGCCGCCGCAGCATCGACGAGCTGCCGCAGCTGATCAACGTGCTGCGCGGCGACATGTCGCTGGTCGGACCGCGGCCGCACGCGCTGGCGCATGACGACAAATATTCGAAGCTGATCGCGAGCTACGCGCAGCGTCAGCATGTCAAGCCGGGTATCACCGGTCTCGCCCAGGTGCAGGGCTTGCGCGGCGCGACGCCCGCGATCGAGGACATGCAGCTGCGCGTCGCGCACGACCTGATCTACATCAAGAGCTGGAGCTTCGTGCTCGACCTGCGCATCCTGTTGCGCACGGTCGGTGCGGTGCTGCGGCACAAGGGTGTCTGACGGCCGGATGTCGTGACGACCTGGCATCCGACGGCCGCCAATGCCGACACGCCTTACTCCGGAATGCTCTGTTTGGCGTCCTTGAATTCCGCCTCGATGATGCGCCGGTTGGCGTCGGTCGCCACGCGATAGGCCTGGCCGACCGCACCCTTCAGCTCCGGCGCGCGGGTGATGATCAGGCGGACCTGTCGCCGCAGCAGGTCGACCAGCTCCACATCGCGCGTGGTGTCGACCTGCGCCAGCAGGATCAGGCGCGGCGCGACCAGGTCGCTGCGGTTGAAGCCGGTGTAGTAGGACATCTTGAGCGCCTTCGATGCGGTCGGGTTCAGCCAGTCGAACCGCCCGGTCGCGGGGGCGAGGCCGAACCAGGCGCCGGCGTCCATCGGCGAGAGTCGAAGCGCGCGCGTGAACGCGGCTTCGGCCGCCTCGGGGGAGCTCTGTAATTCGCTCCAGCCGTCGCGCAGCCACAGCTCGCTCCTGACCACGCCGATGTCGGCAGCGAACGACGGCTTGCCGCGCAATGCATCGGCGGCGAGCCACCAGGCCGACAACGCCAGCGTCGCGGCGCCGATCGTGGCCGTGGCCGACGCGAAGCCCGCTGGGAGCTGCCGTGCGTATCGGCGGATCGTGTCAGCCATTGCATCAGCCATGGCGCGCGGCCCGATCGCCGGTCATCATCAGCGATCGCCGTGCGCCCTCGAGCTTGACGCAGGTCAGGCGGCCGGTCGCATAGGCGCCGGTGTCGACATTGATGCGGTTGTGCAGCAGCTCGGCCTCGTGCACCGGCGTGTGGCCGTGGACCACGACCTTACCGAAATCATCTTCCGACATCAGGAAGTCGTCGCGGATCCAGAGCAGGTCTTCCCGGCGCTGTTGGTTGAGCGCGATGCCGGGCCTGACGCCGGCATGTACGAAGAAATAGCGGCTGTGCACATAACAGATCGGCAGCGAGCGCAGGAAGGCAAGATGGGCCGGAGGCATCTGGTGAACCAGCGCCTGCGCGAGTGCCCTGCGTTCCTCAGCGTCGGGATTCGGCGAGGGCGTCAGCCCGTAGGACATCAACGTTTGCAGGCCGCCGAACTGCCGCCATTGCGCGAGCATGTCGGGATTGACGAGAAACTCCAGCAGACAGGCCTCGTGATTGCCGAGCAGGCAGACCATGCTCCGGTTTCGCCGCCGCTGATCGAGCATCGCGATCACATCGCGCGAATCCGGTCCGCGATCGATGTAGTCGCCGAGGAACACCTGGATCGGCCGCGCCGGCCGGAACTTGCGGATATCGGCATCGATGCGGGCGCAGATCTCGCTCAGCAAATCGGCGTGCCCGTGGATGTCGCCGACGGCGTAGATGCAGGTCTCATCGCCCTCGTCATGTTCGAGGTCGCCGGTCTGGCCGACAATACGCCGGAGGAGGTTGCGCATCTGCCGCTCAGCCCGCCTGCAACCGTGAACGGCTGATGCGCTGTGCCAGTCCTGTTCCGATCACGGCTCCCAACACGATCACTCCGGGCAGCGCCGGCAATTCCGGCAAGGTGAAGGCGGCGAGCAGCAGCGTCAGCAGCGCGGCCGCGGCCGCCGCGGGATAGGACCAGTCACGGCGGCGATTGCGTGCACCGGCCGTGAACGCCGCGATGCCCACGATCGTAACCGCGAGTAGAGTCCAGAACATGGCGGAACCGAACTGGGCGATCAAGGCGGCGGCGCTGCTCGCCACCACGGGCCGCGTGGTCGCGCCCTGCCAGTCCGTGTAGGTGGACGCCAACATGGCGGTGGTGCCGGCGCCGCTGCCGAGCGCGGGCAGGTCGGCGAGCAGATTGTGGGTCGATTGCACGAACTCGGCCGGCGCATCGGCGAATGCGATTGCAAGCGCCACGTCGGGGTGACGGTTGGCGACCGCGGTCGCCAGCGCGATCAGCGCGATCGCCGCGGCGGCGCCGGCGCTGCTCCAGCGGTGCAGATGAAGCTTTCGCGCGGCGAAAATCATCAGGACGAGACCGACGCCCGCAGCGAACGCGACCGCTGCGCCGCGACGGCCGTACCAGCAGGCGCAGGCGGTGCAGAACAGCGTGCTGGCGGCGAACAGCCAGCGCAATCGCAAAAGCTGCGCCGCCGTGCGGCCATCAGCATGGCCGCCGGCGTCGAGCGCGCGCGCCAGGCTGAGCGGTACGCCCATGAGAACGACGATCAGGAAGCCGTTCGCGGTCTGATCGCGTGCCGCGTCGCCGGCACCAAGCCAGAATTTGATCGGATCGCTGTACAGCAGCAGGATCAGTGCCGCGACGGTTGCCGTCGCCGCGCTGCTACGGGCCACCATGTCGGCGCGGCGGGCATCGATCGCGATCGCCGCGGCTGATATCATCACCGATAACAGCGACAGCCAGACCAGCAGCGCGCCAAGGCTGGCGCCGGTATCGATCGTGATGCTGCCGCTGAGCGGTGCTCCCAGCGTTTCGCCGGCGAACTTCCACACCGGATGCGCGAGGAACGGCAGCGGCAGCATCTGCAGGATGATCCAGAGCACCGGCACCAGCGCTGTCGTGACGGCGGGCCCGGCGACCGATTTCAGGAATGACAGTTCACCTGGACGGATCACCATCAGGCTCGCCAGCAACCCAAGCGACGTCGCGGCGCCAACGAGGCCGGTGACGAACGAGGCGTCGAACAGACCCAGCGGAATCGACGCACCGATCAAGATGCAGATGAAAGCCGTGACGTTCCACACGAGCGGGGCAAGTCCTGAGGAGGGCATTCCTGCGGAGGATGACGACGCAAGGCAGCGGGATGCCCCGGGCTCGCGGCGAGGTCAATGGAAAATGCAGCGCGCCGAATGCGGCGGCCTCGTGCCGCGTCAATGCGGGCGGCGCAGGGCGAGCAACGGCGTCGAGGTGCGGGACCAGAACAGCGGCGCGAAGGCGCTTGCGAGATATCCGCCTTGCAACGATACGACCGCGATGATCATGAGCAGGATGGTCTCGGGCCACGCGAGGCGCTCGCCTGCGATAACGGCAAGCAGCGCGAGTTCCGCAAGCGTGACGGGCACCAGCACCAGGCAGTGCTGGCGCCGCCCGACAACGGCGCCGCCGATCAAATTGCAAAGGAAAATAAGTAACATAACCAAACCCTGCCTCCGCATCCTAGCGGGCCGGGTCCTAAGCCGGGGTTAACCCGGTGGTCGCGAGGCGCGCCGGCATGGTGTCGGCCCGCGCGAATGGGGCGGCTTTGTTAGTGGATTAACATTCAGTACGGGTGCAGGTCGCCGTAGCTGTAGGCGGCCCAATAGTCGCGGCCGCCATAGGGTCCGTAGGCGCCGTAGAGTGGCGCGCAGGAATAGCGATCCGGACAGCCGTGCCAGCGGACCCGTTTCCATTGGCAGACATCGCCGTGACAATGTTGCAGCCGCTAGCAATTGCCGCTGACGCGCTGCGCGGCGCGCGGGGCAGCGGAAACGCTCAATTCCGCGGCAAAAACCCCGGAGCCGCCAAGCAGCAGGGCGACGGTTCCCAATGCGATCGCCAATGGCTTCATGCGAGCCATCGAACCCTCTACCGTTCACTCAAACCATCTCATTCACAGATAACGGGAACATCACACGAAATCAAAGCCGGAGTGATGCCGCTCGGGCCGTTTGGCCTACGGCGGCGCAGGGTGTCGCCGAATTGCCTCACTCCGCTAACATTTCTTATCAATCGTACCACAGTATATCGCGGAACCTTGTGATTGTGATGGTCGGCGTGTTACGGCACGGCCGGAGTATTTGAATGTCGCGCGCGAATTTCATTCGAACAATGATATTGCTTGCGGCCGCCGTTTCGGTCAGCGGTTGCTATTACATGCCGACCAACGGTCCGACGAGTTCCGATGTCGTCGCCGGGCGCGGCTTCGCCCACGGCTTCGTGGTGCTGTCGGAAACCGCCGACTTCTTCTACAAATGCGACGACTTCTACAGCCCCAAGGACGAGCTCTCGATCCGCTGGAACGATCCCGCGATCGGCATCAAATGGGGCGTCGATAAGCCACAGCTGTCGGCGAAGGATGCGGATGCGCCGCTGCTCGCCGACGCCAGCAATCTTCCCAGCTACGGACAAATCTGATGCGGATTCTTTTGACGGGAACACGCGGCCAGGTTGGCAGTGCGCTGAAGCCGCTGCTGGAAGGTCACGGCACCATCATCGCGCCGCCGTCCGCGAAGTTCGATCTGTCGAAGCCGGAGACGGTGACGGCCCAGCTCGAAAAGCCTGAAGCCCGATCTCATCATCAATCCGGCTGCGTACACGGCGGTCGATCGTGCCGAGGACGAGCGTGAGCTGGCCTTTCTGGTCAACGCCAGGGGGCCCGAGGCGCTCGCCAAATGGGCGGCCGCGAACCGCGTGCCGCTGGTGCATTTCTCCACCGACTACGTCTTCAACGGCTCAGGAGACCGGTCGTGGCGCGAGGACAGCCCGACCGAACCGCTGTCGGCCTACGGCGCCAGCAAGCTTGCCGGCGATGTCGCGATCCAGGCGGCGGGCGGCGCGCATCTGATCGCGCGCAGCGATGAGTGCAAAGAAGTTAGCTGGAGTTACACCTAGGGCATTTGAAATGGCCGCACTTACCGGCGACATTCCTGTTGCGAGTAGGACTGGGTAAGAGATAACCGATGCTCCCCCAGCCATTCCATTAATTCCACCGACAAGAATGCCGACTAGGAAGATAATGATGTACTCGAGCATTGGGTAACCATACAATCTCACTCGGGCTATTGGTAGAGAGAATCACTACTTTGCTCCTGAGATACCAGCTACAAGTCCACCGCCACCTGGGTTTTCTTGAATATAACGCTGCGGAGCTCCAGAAAATAGTGGATTTGCTCCCACAACGATGATTTCAAATTCTTTGGCAACGCCTGCGAGTATGTGGTGAATCAACTTCTAATGACTCAGTATTGCTTGGGATTTATCTGCACCAAAACGAGAACCGGTGGCGCCACTTAAGACGATGATGCTTCCAGCTTTGCTTTCCATTTGGCTAGGATACTGACTATGGCATTTGCTCGTGGAGAAGCGAACTCACTGGGCTGGCGCAACCTTGTAACTGTGGCCGCTGAACCACATTGTGGACATACCTTTCCCGCATCGAGCACACCTCTCTTAGTTTTACATCACCTCTCTGATTTACATGTCTGCGATGCGCAGTCGCCAACGCGCCCAGAGTATTTAGATCGTCACGCAGATCCTGATAGTCCGATTCGTGAACAAGTGGGAACCATTGGTACTTACCGACCACATGCCATGCTGTCACCGCATGTAGTTGAATCAATGGTGCAATCACTTAACTCAATCACTGTTGGTCCTTTATCTGGTCATCCAATTGCTGGTGCGATTATCACTGGAGACACAACAGATAACGCCCAGAAAAATGAAGTTGATTGGTACATAGCCTTACTTGATGGCTTAGAGATTCGTCCCGATTCAGGTGATTTTTCAAAGTATGAAGGTGTGATTGATGATGGCGCCGAACATTATGACGTGCGCTATTGGCATCCACATGGAACTCCTGCAGGAAAAGAAGATGATCAAGCCCGTGCTAAGTATGGATTCCCAATTGTCCCTAATCTTTTGAACTCTTGTCGCACACCTTTTAAAGCAACTGGGTTAAATTTCCCTTGGTATGCCGTGCACGGCAATCATGACGCCCTCTTGCAAGGAACAGTTACACCTACCCCTGTGGTAAATAAGGAGATGGTTGGCGGTAAGCGCTACACAGGTCTGCCATCTACTACAACTCTTTTTGAAACATTAATGCAGTTTGGTGAAGTTGGCCCTGCTGGATACCTTGCTGCAGGTGATGCCCCTTATGTTCAAGTGAGCGCAGAGATAGAGCGTCGCGCCATAGAGCGCGGTGAATACGCACAGTTACACCTTGATTCACCCGGGGAACCAAAAGGACACGGTTTCACAGATGAGAACGCGCGTAATAAAACAATGTATTACTCAACGCTTGTGCAGGGAGTGAAACTAATTGTCATTGATAGCGTCAATCAATTCGGTGGCTGGCAGGGCTCTATGGATGAAGAGCAGTTCGCCTGGCTGGAACAAGAAGTATCTAAATCAAATCGCCCAGTTGTTTTAGCTTCACACCACCCTCTGAGCACAATGTTTAATGATTATGCGCCAAGTGGCCGACGTATTTGCTTGGATGAATTAAGAGAAATGTTACTCAAATATCCAAAGGTGATTGCATGGTTAGCAGGACATGAACACCGCCATCATGTTGAGTGGATTGGTGATGAGGAAGAAGTTATTGGTTTCTGGCAGATTGAAACTGCATCCCATGCAGATTGGCCACAGCAGTCCCGCACAGTTGAAATGGTTACTGATGAATCTGGTGATTTCTACTTTGGTTTAACTGTGATCGATCATGCTGCAGGAATCGACCATGGCAATGCGGCTACTCCCCTAGAAATTGCTGCGCTGTCTAGAACAATTAGCGCCAATGTCTGGCAAAAACGACCTGAACTAGGGGCAAAGCATGGAATTGATTGGTGGTTGGGGCGCCCTAGCGATCGAAACGTAGTGTTAAAGATCCTCAAGCGGTAACTATAGAATTACCCCATGAGCGAATATCAAATTATGCGCTGGCGTGAGATTCCTTCCATGGTTGTCGCACGCTCAGGTGAAACAACTATCAAAATCATGTTGGCTTCTCGTTTTCAAGAGGCCATTGATGAAGCTGCTATGCGCTTGGGTGAAATCGATGCAGATGCATACACCTCTGGTTGGAACCGCGATCCATGGGCCGAAGCAGAAGGCGCACCAGATGTTGTTGCCGCACGAATTGTTGAAGAGCTTGAAAGAGATTTAAGTGAAGAAAAACTCTCTGCACTTCTTGATGCCCTAGGAGAAAAGTAATGTCTGCAATTTATGAAGCGCTAGAAAAGGCAACTCTTGTTTCTGATGGCGCGATGGGCACAATGTTGCAAGATCGTGGCCTTACAGATGGCGGTGCACCTGAGCTTTGGAATGTTGAAAAGCCAGAAGAGATTGAAGCAGTACTTGAGGCATATGCAGCAGCTGGTGCAAATTTCATTACGACAAATACTTTTGGTGGAACTGCTGGCCGTCTTGCAATGCATGGACTTGAAGATCGACTTGTAGAGTTAAATAAGGCAGGAGCGCTCATTGCACGCAAAGTTGCAGATCGCCACCCTGGATGTTTTGTTATGGGAGATATTGGACCATCGGGTGAATTGATGGATCCCATGGGAACACTTACTCCTGAAACAGGTAAAGCTTTATTTGCTGCCCAAATCAGCGCACTTGTTGCCGGTGGTGTGGATGCAATTCTTATTGAAACAATGTCTGATCTGGGTGAAGTAGAGGCTGCAATTTCTGCAGCCCAAGAAGTTGCACCTGGACTGCCAATTATTGTGACGATGAGCTTTGATACAAACCTTCGCACCATGATGGGTGTTAAGCCTGCAATGGCCATTAAGCATTTAGCAGCATTGGGCGTGCGCATCGTTGGTGCTAACTGTGGCCGTGGAACAGATGAGATGTCACAGATTGCTAAAGAGTTGGTAGAGGCTCGACCAGAAGGCGTTTTTGTTATCACTCAATCAAATGCTGGACTACCTAAGTTGCAGGGTGATGAGTTTATTTACGATGGCACGCCAGAAGAAATGGCGCGTTATGCCGCAGAGATGAAAGAGCTAGGCGTGAACATTGTTGGTTCTTGCTGTGGTTCATCACCTGCTCACACACAATCTATTGCTGCAGCTTTGTAAGACGAATAGCCTTGAAATCATGAACTTCAACAGAGTAATTCTCTACTACAACTTTCTACCAATCGCAGATCCTGAAGCGGTAAAGCTATGGCAAAAAACTTTATGCGAATCTCTCAATATCAAGGGTCGAATTCTTATATCTCCACATGGCATCAATGGAACCCTTGGTGGTCACATGAATGATGTGAAGAAATACATCAAGAACACCCGCCAATATCCGGGCTTTAAGAAGATTGATTTCAAGTGGTCTGAGGGAACTGGCAATGATTTTCCAAAGCTAAAGATTAAGGTCAAGGATGAACTAGTTGCATTTGGTAATCCAGGTGAAATTAAAGTCGATGAAAACGGTGTAATCGGCGGCGGCATTCACTTAAGACCAGAGGAAGTCAACAAGCTAGTTGAAGAGCGTGGCGATGAAGTTGTTTTCTTTGATGGCCGTAATGCATTTGAAGCCAAGGTGGGTAAATTCAAAGATGCAGTGGTGCCGGATATAACAACATCACATGACTTTGTTAAAGAGATCGAAAGTGGAAAATACGATCACATGAAGGATAAGCCAGTTGTTACATACTGCACCGGCGGAATTCGCTGTGAGATCCTTTCGGTTGTCATGAAGAACCGTGGTTTTAAAGAGGTGTATCAGATGAAGGGCGGAATCGTCCGCTACGGAAACGCTTTTGGTGATGAAGGTCTGTGGGAAGGCTCTCTCTATACATTCGATGATCGTCTAACCATAGATTTCAGTGATCACACCAAATTGATTGGCACGTGCGCTCACTGTGATGGCCCAACTAAAGAGTTTAGAAACTGCCAAAAGCCAAAGTGCCATCAGCTAGTTCTGCTCTGTGATTCATGTTATGACAAGCATTTAGATATGCCGTGTAAGCATGATCGCGAGATTAAGCGCAACCGCGATCTCGTTGGTTGACATGCTCACAGTAGATTTGGGTCAATCTGGAAGCCGCATTAGTTCAGGTCAAGCATTAATTTATTCCACTCGCGGTAAATTAGCTGGAGAACCTCCGCTCTCATCATTGCGGGCAGTTTTTGAAAGTATTGAAAAATTACAAGCAGATACGGTCGCACTCTCTTGCACGGGATTTCGTGGTGTCGTCACAGATCCACAACCATTTCTGGCCCTCTGTAATGAGTTTTTTGGTGCTAGCAAAGTAGCAGTTATGGATGATGGTTTAGCTGGTTTCATTGGCGCTCTTGGCGGCGGCAATGGTGTTGTTCTATCAATCGGTGGAGGTGTTGTGAGTGTTGGAAGAAATGACACACATTTTGCTCACCGTGATGGATTAGAGAGCACATTCGGCGATGAAGGCGGCGGATTCTGGCTAGGAAAATTAGGGCTAACTAGAGCACTAGGTATTCGCCAAGGTCGAGGCGATGACCAAATACTCTTAGAAATTTTAAAAGATCAAGTACTTGCTTATGATGCACTTGCCATTAAGAATGCAGCTGATGCAGCCTCACTAGCAATTGCCTCAGCACAGGTTCTCCTCGCCGCAGCAGATGCTGGAAGTCCCACCGCAATTGCCATTCGCGATGAAGGTGCAGCACTTCTTGCACAGACAGTTATTGCAACATGGTTGGGTGCTGGCGGCTCACTAGATGATGCTCCTGAGATTGCAATTCAAGGTGGTCCATCTAAGAATCCTGCTTACGTGAGTGCCATACGGAAAAATATTTCCCATTCACTCCCCCAAGCAAAGTTTGTGAGTGCAAGAGGCGATAATTTGGATGGAGCGCTCTGGATTGCTGAAAATATGCCTCATGATGTTGAACCACTTCTGCGCTGGAGCCATGGAGCTGGCCGATTAATTAACGCGGTGAAGTAAGCAATAAAGTCGCTGCAAGGAACAAAATACCAAGTGCTGAAAAAGCAGTAAGCCCTCTGCGAACTTTTGGCCGTGCCAAAATGGTTGTAGCTCTACCAATAATTGAGATCAAGAATGAATACCACGATGCTGATGTAAGGGCTTGGACTATTGAAAGCAAAAAGATTCCCCAACCTAAATTGAAGTCTTTAGGCACAAATTGAGGAATAAATGCCACAGCAAATACTGCAGCTTTAACATTTGTCAGATTAGTCAAAAGCCCTAATCGAAATGCTGGTCCTAAACCAGTCTTTGCTGACCCTTGATAATCAAATTTTCCAAATTCATGGCGCAAGGTCCAAAGAGTTTGAAGGGCAAGAAAGGTCAAAAAGGCAACACCTGCATATTTAAGGGCTGTGTATGCTGTTTGTGAGCGGGCAAAGATCTGAGACAAGCCAATTGCAGATGCAGCACCCCAGAAAATTAGAGCAGTGCTTGTGCCAAGCAGAGTTGTGTAAGCAGTTTTAGTTCCACCAATAATTGCTTGTCGCAGAATCATTGCAACGGTCTGACCAGGAACAATTGCTAGTAAAAGAGCAGTCAGCACGAAGGCTGGAAGGACCTGCACCAAATTAACCATACGTAGCCCCGACGGGATTCGAACCCGCGTAGCTGGCTTGAGAAGCCAGAGTCCTAGGCCGCTAGACGACGGGGCCCTAGTGTTTTGCATTTATTTCTTTACATCGCTGGGGTACCAGGACTCGAACCTAGACTTACTGAACCAGAATCAGCAGGGCTGCCAATTACCCCATACCCCAAAAACAGCAGAAGCAAAGAATACCAAAGGATTTAGAGCTCTAACCCCGCGCGAATACGGGCCAATGAAGCCTCTTTGCCAAGTAATTCCATAGATTCAAATAGCGGTGGAGAAATCGTGCTACCTGTTGTTGCAATACGTACTGCACCAAATGCAATACGTGGTTTCAATCCCATCTCTTCAATCAAAGATGATCGCAGCGCAGCTTCTATACTCTCGTGATTCCAGGTTGCTAGTGGTTCCAACTCTTTAAGAGAGCGCTGTAATACCTGCTTTGAGGCATCATCAGTAATCTTTGCAACGCTATCTTCCTCCACAGCAAAGTTCTTAACAAAAAGGAATTTAAGCATCGTAGGTACTTCACTGAGCATGATGATTCGCTCCTGAATTAGTGGCAGAGCTAGCTTTACTAGTGCAATCTCATCCGCACTTCCTGTAATGACTCCAGCCTTAGTCAAAAATGGTAGTGACCAATCTAGAAATTCATCAATGGTTAAGGCGCGGATCTTGTCACCATTGATTGCTTCAAGCTTTTTCATATCAAAGCGGGCAGGTGATGAGTGAACCTTCTCAACAGTAAATAGCTCTGTGAGCTCTTTCATTGTTACGTTCTCACGATCATCCCCCGGTGACCAACCCAGCAGAGCTAGATAATTACAGATTGCTTCAGGCAAGAACCCTTTGTCTCGATACCAAGCAATTGATACTTCACCATTTCGCTTTGAGAGTTTTGCATTGTCTTGACCCATAACAAATGGCAAGTGAGCAAATACTGGGTAATCCTCTGGCGCTAAGCCCATGGCTTGATAAACACGGATCTGGCGTGGTGTGGAAGAGAGTAGGTCTTCACCGCGCAAGACATGCGTGACCTTCATTAAAACATCATCAACTGCAACAGCTAATGTGTAGAGAGGTGAGCCATCTCCGCGTGCTAAGACAAAGTCAGGGACAAATTTATGATCAAAAGAGACTTCCCCACGGATTAAATCGGTGAAAGTTGTTCCGCCATCGGGCATACGCATGCGCACTACTGGCAAGCGTCCCTCTGATTTATAAGCAGCAATTTGGTCTGGCGTTAAATCACGGCAATGACCGTTATATCCCGGTGCAACATTTGCTGTGCGTTGTGCTTCTCGTACTGCTTCTAACTCCTGCGCTGAGCAGTAGCAGTGATAGGCGAATTTTTGATCTAGAAACTTTTGTGCCCATTCGGTATATATACCTAGACGCTGTGACTGTAAGTAAGGGCCATTCTCTCCACCAACTTCAGGACCTTCATCCCAGTTCAGACCAAGCCACTTCAACGTGTCTATTGCAGCTTGAATATATTCATCTGTAACACGGGTTGTGTCAGTGTCTTCAATGCGAAATAGGAATGTTCCACCTGTGTGGCGCGCATATGCCCAGTCAAAGAGTGCTGTGCGGATATTTCCAACGTGGAGATCTCCTGTGGGAGATGGCGCAAAACGTACCTTTACTTTTTTACTCATGGACGCGCGCTCACCTTATTGGTTAATTGGCCAAGGCCTTCGATGGATATAGCAAT
>OFRD01000447.1_pt1 | contig 15805 bp, 15 predicted proteins | sample 1543041 | NCBI WGS metagenome assembly OFRD01 (sample SAMN07774234, study PRJEB24372) | wastewater metagenome | isolation source: Exp Tend CN 100WW | collected 2016-02
CGCACGCCCTACCCCGAAGAACAAAGCCACATTGCCGCGCAGCAGCAAGCCTGTGAGACCGCAGCCCTGGCGCAAGCCCAGGCCCAGGGGCTGGCCTGGGTGGTGTGCGACACCGCGCCACTGCTCACAGCGGTGTACAGCGAGTATGTGTTCGGCGACGATTCTTTGTACCCCATGGCGCGCACCGCGCAGCAGCGTTACGCCTTGACCCTGTTTCTGCAGCCCGACTTTCCCTGGCAGGCCGATGGGCTGCAGCGCGACGGTGCGCATGCCCGCACGGCGGTGCAAGCGCTGCTGGAGCGCGAAATGGCCCGGCACACCGGGCCCTGGCAAGCCCTGACCGGAAGCCCGGCGCAGCGCCTGATCAATGTGCTGCACCTGCTGCGAAGCCATGAAGCGGTGTGAGGCGTCGACTTGCCGCTTATTGCAGCGTTTGCTGGCGCCCATGCTCGGCGCGTTTCATCTCAAGATACGCGGCCCGATCCAACTCATGTAATTGACGCGGATACCGCTCGACCGCCGTAAACCAGCTCTGCAGACGCTGCTCAAGTTGCAGGGCGGGTTCTGCGCTGCTCGCTTCAAGAAAAGCATTGATCGCGAGGTAATAGCGCATGGTGTTGCGTTCCAGCAGTCCGCGCACGCCGCCGATATAGCTGGGCTGACCATCTGCCAGCTTGCCTGTCACGGTGAAACCCACCTTGCTGCGGCCGATCGTGGCGAGATAGGTCTGCAGGGCCAACCGGCTGGTGAAATTCACGGAATAAGAATAAGTGAGATGCAAAAACGTTTGACCCTGCGCCAGCGCCAGCGCCTCCAGTTCAATCCGGTAGTCGCTGGTGCCCAGCGGCCCGGCGCTGGCGTCGAGCAGCATGTCCAGATAGTCCGCCGTCGCGGTCACGACTGTGAAGTTGAATTCGATGCGCGGCACATGAGCCAGCGCCTGGGGCGTCTTTTTGCCGATGTTGACTCTCAGGGTGCTGCCCGCCAGCCCCGACAGCGCATGACAATATTTGACATTGAGGTGCAGCAGTAACACGTCACACCAATGATCCGGCTGGCTCAGGCCCACCAGCACGGCCTCGAACGGATGGTCGATGATCGCGTAAATGTCTCCTTGCAAGCGATCCGGCGTTTCAAGCGACGCCAGAACCAAAGGCTGGTTGAATTGATTTTGTCGCAGTTGTTGCCCCAGAGCGGCGTACTTGTCCCGCAGTGCCACCCCGGAATCCGGCGCAGCCAGCGCCGTGCACGCGACGCCCGCCGCACCGCTCAACAGCAGACCACGCAAGCAGCACAACAGCGTTAAGCAGAAACTCTTGCCCATAACGACTCCTTGACCGCGTTTCTTCTTGAAGACCATCCATTTGAATGCCGCAGCTCAAAGCGCGCCTTCGAGTTGCAAGAGCGCAGCCTTCCTCTCCAAACCGCCTGCATAGCCGGTGAGCGAGCCATCTTTGCCCAGCACGCGGTGGCAGGGCACGACAATGGTGAACGGGTTGCGCCCGATCGCACTGCCCACGGCACGAATGGCGCTGGCATGACCGCAGCGCTGGCTTAGCGCCCCGTAGCTGGTGGTCTGGCCTCTGGGAATGGTCAACAGGGCGCGCCATACCGACTGCTGAAACGCTGTGCCGTGAGACCAATCCAGCGGCAAGTCAAACTGTGTTCGGGTGCCCGCAAAGTACTCGCTCAATTGCAGCGCTGCGCTTTCCAGCACCGGATGCTGCTCGTTTTGCTGCCACCCCGTGCTGTCCGGCATATGGCGCTGCGGGTCAAACCAGACGCCCACCAAGCCCGCCGCGCTGCTGGCCAGCAGCATGGGGCCCAGGGGGCTGGTGAAGCGGGAGAATTCCACCTCTGTGCGAATCTTCATGATAAAAAACCTCCGTAGCCCTCGCTGGTATTTCGCAAGCTGCTATTAATTTGTGAGCAATCAGCCGGACTCGGCTGGTGTGACGGGTTGGGCGGATGGACTGGCAGGCAAGCTGCTCCATGCCCGCAACACCGCATAACTGCGCCAGGGCTTGAACGGTTGCGACAGCGCCTCGGCCTCCCTGGCCGCGTGCTTGCCCTTGGCCACACCCAATGCCTTTTGCAGCGCCACATCACCCGCCGGAAACGCATCGGGCCAGCGCAGGGCGCGCATCGCGATGTACTGGGCCGTCCAGTCACCAATGCCCGGCAATTCTTTGAGTGCCGCGATGTTGGCCGCCGCATCAGCGCCCGGAACCAGTCGCACTTTGTTCGTCAACACCGCCTGTGCCAAGGCCGCAATGGCCCCCTGGCGGCTCTTGACCACACCCAGTTGCCCCAAGGCATCTCCGCCCACCTGCGCCATCACTTCAGCCGCAGGAAAAAGCCGGTTCAGGCCCGCGTGCGGTGTCTGCAAGGGCTCGCCGAATTGGTCGACGATGCGCTGGGTAATGGTGCGGGCCGCCGCCACGGTGATCTGTTGGCCCAAAATCGCCCGCACCGCCAGTTCAAAGCCATCCATGCTGCCGGGCACGCGCAGACCGCCGCCGCTGGGAAAGAGGGGATCCAGCACCGCATTGATGGCCATGGCGTCGGCATCCAGATCCAGCATGGCGTGCAGGCGCGTGCTGACCAGCGGCAACACGTCCAGCAGCGTGTCGCTGACCCGCATCTCCACCTGATGGCGCGCCTCGATGAAGCGGCCCCACATCCAGCCGGTGTAGACCTTGTGGTGCTGTGTGAGGCGCAAAGTGCGGCCAAACCATGCGCCGGCCTCCTCGGGGCGGTAGCACTCCACCCCATGCAAGGCGCGCTTGCTGTGAAACCCCAGCATGGCTTGCACGTCATAAGGCGTGCGGTAGGCGGCGCGCACCAGGATGCCTTCTTTCTTTTGCGCTGCGGAGACCGCCGTCTGATGGCGCCGCAGTTGTGAGGGCTTGAGCCCATAGTGCTCAGCCAAGGCGGCATTGAAGCGCCGCACGCTGTTGAAGCCGCTCAGCAAAGCCACCTGGCTCATCGACAGGTCGGTGTCGGTCAGCCACTGCTTGGCCGCCAGCAAGCGCCGCGTTTGCAGGTAGCGCAGCGGCGACACGCCCAGTTCGGCCTCGAAGATGCGCCGCACATGGCGGTCGCTGACCCCCAGGCGTGCAGCGAGTTGATCCATGGAGGGCCCGTCATCGCCCCAGCCTTCGGGCGAATCCAGCAGCGCCGCCGCTTGCCGCGCCAGGATGGCGCAGGCGTCCTGGGTGGACCAGACCCGGCCCTCCGGATCCGCACCGCCACCCACTTGGCCGCTGGCGTTGCAGGCTTGGGGCGCGAGTTCCGGGCGGCAACGCAGACAGGGCCGAAAGCCAGCCAGCTCGGCTTGCGCCGACAGGCGGTAAAACTGGCAGTTTTCGCGCTTGGGTTTGCGCACGCCACAGACCGGGCGGCAGTAAATGCCGGTGGAGGTCACACCCGTGAAAAAGCTGCCGTCAAAACGGGCGTCACGCGACAGCATGGCGTTGTAGCAGGCATCAAAACTGTAGGCGAGCGTGGTGTTGGACATGCCTGCATGATAGGGCTCGGCTTGGCAACAAAGTGGCCGTTTTCGGACATGACCCTGGCGGCGGGAAATCAGCATGCGCTTACCAAAGCCTGCCAGTTCAACTACGGCTTTTGCCAGGACAGTCCTGACCAGCGCTGTCATCGACGTTGATAAATCTCGCGCGATCACGAAATCCGGGCGTGTTTATGCGTAGCGACTTGGACGATGCCGGAATAAGATAGTACGGGGGATAGCACTGTATGTTCGCGACAAACGGGAACGGAGTATGTCAGACGAAATGCCACCGGATAGCAAGGGAGAGGCCGCAGCAGCTGCTTTCGCGCGCGTGCTTGAGGCTGAGCAGGCGGCCGAGGAGGCAGTTTTCAAATGTCAAGAGGAAGCGGGTCGCCGTCTTGCCGAAGCACGTGCCGGTGAGCGTCGATTGACCGAGAGCGCGGCGGCGCGAGTCCTGGTTTGGCGCACGCGACTGAACGAGGCGGCCGCTGCGCAGATTGCAGAACTCGATCAGCTGGCGGCGCGAGTCGCCGCGCCGGTCGCGCTGGATGCGGCGGCGCAGCAACGGATCGCCCGCGCCGTAGCGCGCCTGGCAGATGAATTGATTGCCGGCGATTAAAGGACTGCCACCATGGAATACGCGCAAGCTCGAATGCAGGCTCGCCACGGTGCCAGGCCCGACGAGGCGCAATGGCGCCAACTGGGCGAGCATCGCGAGCTTGCTGCGTATATCGCGGCGGTTCGCGCTACGCCGCTTGCCGGCTGGATTGCCGGTATCGATGACCGGAGCGGGCTGCATGAAATCGAACGCGTGCTGCGCCGCCATTGGCGTCAGACCGTCGGCGAACTGGTGCGCTGGTTGCCACCCGAATGGCACGCTGCAGTGCATTGGACGGCGCAACTGGTTGATCTACCGGCACTTTCTCATCTAGCCCGTGGCGGCACCATGCCGCAATGGCTGAAAGAGGACGCCGGTTTTTCACTTGACGCCGGGGCGAGTGCAGATGTCCGGGCCTGGGTTGTCGGCTGGGTTCGCCGCTGGCCGGATGATCAGGAGGACGAGACACAGACACTGCGCGCCTTGGCAGAGCGCGTCGAGTTTCACCTGAAACACTTTGCCGGGCTCGATGCGGCGCGCGCGTGGGAGGCGCGACTAGCCTTCCGATTGGATATGGCGCGCGCCTTTCGCAGGCTGGCATTTCGTCCGGGCGCCGCCTTTGTCCATCTACTGCTCCATGCGCTCGATCTCGAACGCCTGCGCGGCGAACTTGTCATTCGCGCACTGCAACGGCGGTGCGCGCCATGATACGGCCAACGCCGGCAACCTGGTTCGAGATCCTTTCGGCAAAGGACGACGCGACCAGACTGCTCGAAGCGATAGCACGTTCCGGTTGTGCCGAATTCGAACCGGCGATGACGCGCGTTGCAGTCGACACTCAAGCGACAACGTTGCGCCAGCGATTTTTTGAACTTGAGCGGCGGTATCGAGCCGCCTGGCCAAAAATTGCAGCGACGCCAGCGCCACATGCCTTCCCGGCAACCGTCCTGGCGCGGGCCATCGAACGGATTGAGCGTTGGGTCGCGGCCGCCGAACCTGAACTCACGGCACTGGCGGCGCTTCGGACAGAACTCGCGGCGCTCGGGCAGTGGCAGCGTCTGCTGGCCGCGCCCGAAATCGGTCCGGACGAGCGCGCCACCCTCGCCAGAGGTGATCGTCTGCTCGCCGCCGCACTGTTCGCTGGCGAACACGTCAGCGCGACCCCTCCTCCGGCGGAACTGATCGTGCGCCCGCTCAGCATGGCGGGCGAACCCTGTGTGCTGGCGCTGGGCACAGCAGCGGCGCTGGGCGAATTCGGTGACCAGCTCGCGGTCGCCGGCGGCCGCAGGATCGAGCCGGTGGACGCGCTTGCCGACAAGAATCCGCAGGCGGTACTGGCATCCCGCGTGCAGCGCTGCCGGGAGACTATCGCGCAGAGAGAGGTGCGGCTCGACGCGATCGCTGCCGAGCACAACATCGCCGGGGCAGTCGCCGAGGCCGAGCAAGGCTGCTGGTGCCTGATCAACGTCAGCTCGCTAAAAATTCGCCAGGCGCTGTGCAGCGTCACGGGCTGGACCGCTGATGCGCCGACGCTGGCGCGTACGCTCGATGCGAGCGCAACGCCTGCGCTGGTACGCTTCGAGCCGCCGCCGCCCGGCCTGCGTGCGCCCATGTTGCTGCACAACCCGTGGTGGGTGCGCCCGTACGAGGTCTTTAGCCGCCTCGTCGGCATGCCGGATCGCAACGCGGTCGACCCCAGCCTCATCGTTGCCTTGGCCTTTCCGCTTCTTTTTGGCTACATGTTCAGCGATGTCGGACAGGGGCTTGTGCTCGCCTGTGGCGGTCTCGCCTTCGGCAAGCGCTGGCCGCTGGCGCGGCTACTCATCCCCGGCGGCATCTCGGCGGCTTTTTTCGGCCTGCTCTTCGGCTCCGTATTCAGCATGCATGGCATGCTGGCGCCGCTATGGATCGACCCCTTGGCGGACCCGCTTCGCATCTTGCTGCTACCGCTTTTTGGCGGCGCCGTTCTGCTTTTTTCCGGCCTCGCGCTGGCGGCGACTGCGGCCCGCTGGCGCGGTGAGCTCGCTGCCTGGCTGCGTTCCGACGGTGCCGCAGCAGCGGTCTATGGCGGCGTGGCCATCGGTTTTTTTGCCACCCCCGGCTTCGTTTTTGCTGCCGTCATCGCGCTTCTGGCGGCCTTTCTCGAAGCGCGACAGGCACACCGCAACAGTGCCTTCGTCGCCGGACTGGCCCAGATCGCCGAAAAGACCGTCCAGCTGGCGATCAACACCCTTTCTTTCGTCCGTGTCGGCGCTTTCGCCATCGCCCACGCCGGCCTGTCACGGGCGCTCGGTATGCTCACCGCCGACGCCGGGGAGGCCGCACCGGCGCTGATCGTCGTCGGCAACCTGTTGATCATCGCGCTTGAGGTGCTGGTGGTGTCGATCCAGACCACCCGCCTGCTGCTGTTCGAATTCTTCATCCACTTCTTCACCGGTACCGGACGGGCATTCCAGCCGGCGCCACCGCCTTCCGCAACCCAGGAGTCTCGCCATGAACCCTAAGCAAACGCTGCTCATCGCTGTGCTCGCCTTCGCCGCGTTCATCGCCCTTGGGGCAACGGCCATCCTGTTGGCGTCGCCGGTACATGCCGCATCCCCAGCGTCGTCGCTCAGCGGCGAATCCATCGGTTTGGGTCTGTTCAGCGCCGCCCTCGCCACCGGGCTGTCATCGATCGGCGCCGGCATCGCGGTCGGCAAGCTCGGCGCCGCCGCCGTCGGTGCGCTGGCCGAGAAACCGGAGCTCCTCGGCCGCCTGCTGATCCTCGTCGGCCTCGCCGAAGGTATCGCGATTTACGGCCTGATCGTCTCTATCCTGATTCTCAATCGGCTGACATGAAAGCGATCATTTATCTCGGCGACGAAGCGAATGCAGCGGGCTTCCGCCTCGCCGGTATCGACGCCCGGGTCGCGACTGCTGGCAGCGAGGCGGCGGCATTCGCCACGGCTTATGCAGAAGCGGCGGTGCTGCTGCTCGGCGGCCGTTGTGCGGCAAGAATCCCGGCGACAACACTGAGCGCAGCGCGCCTGGCCGCACAGCCACTGGTTCTGGTGCTTGATGATGGCGACCGGAGCGCGACAGCTGATGTCGCCGAGCCCGTGCGCCGCTTGCTGGGGCTCGCCTCATGACGATTGCCAGCGCCCTGGCCGGCCTGCTCGAAGTCGTCGAGAACGACCGGCAGGCGCGTTGCCAAGCGCTGCTCGGCGAGGCCGATGCGCAAGTGAGCGCACTTCTTGCAGCGGCACGCGGCGAAAGTCGTCGGCACCTGCGTGCCGCGTTGAAGGCCGAGCGGACACAAGCAATGGCGCAGATCGACACGGCGCGCGCTCACTTGCAGGCCGAGCAGCGGCGAGCGCAGCAGCGCCAGGCCGCGTTGATACTGGTCAGCGCTTGGGCTTTGCTGCCTCCCGTCTTGCTGGCGATCTGGCAGGACGAAGGCCGTCGGCGTCAATGGCTGGCGGCGGCGCTACAAGGGGCGGCGGCGATCCTGCCGCGACACGACTGGCGGTGTCAGCACCCTGCCACGCTGCCAGCGGGTGACGTGAGCTGGCTGCTTGCCCGTGCTGGCGAACTCGGCGTCGTCGGCACGCGCTGCGAAAGCGATGCCGGTATCGACGCCGGGCTGGCGATTCTCATCAAGAGCGACAGCGGCGACGCCAGATTCGATGCGACGACGGCTGGCCTGCTTGCCGACCGGGCTTTCGCCGACGGGCGCTTGTTGCAGCTTCTGGAGGAGGCATGAGCCGGGCGCGCATCGAGTGGATCAGCGGCCCGGTGCTGCGCGCCCGGGTCGATGGATCGTTCGCGTTGCGCGAGGCCGTGCGGGTCGGATCGCGCGCATTGCTCGGCGAGGTCGTCAGCTTGCATGACGATCTGCTGGTGGCGCAGGTTTACGAAGACACAACCGGCCTGCGTCCCGGCGACGAGGTCAAGGGCAGCGGCTCACCGCTCTCGATCCGGCTCGGCCCGGGCCTGCTCGGTGGTGTTTTCGACGGTTTGCTGCGCCCGCTATCGGGGCTCGATACGGTTTTCGTCGAGCCGGGACTGCGGGCACCGTCGCTGCGTCGCTACCCCTTGCGACCGACCGTGCTTGCCGGGCAGACCTTGATGCCCGGCGCCGAGTTCGCTCGCATTGCCGGCGGTCGTGAGCAACGCTGTCTGATTTCACCCCTGGTCGCCGGCGTGGTGCTGCGCATCGCCGACCCCGGCGACTATGCAGACGACGAAGCCGTTTGCGTGCTGCGCGATGCGCACGGTCGTTGCCATGACGTTGCGATGAGCCATGTTTGGCCGGTACGCGTGCCGCGACCGCTTGCCGCGCGCTTGCCGAGCAGCGAGCCGCTGGTCACCGGCCAGCGCATCATCGATGCGCTATTTCCGGTCGCGCTCGGCGGCAAGGCGGCGATTCCCGGCGGTTTCGGCACCGGCAAAACAGTGCTGCTGGAAGCGCTGGTCAAGGCCTGCGCCGCCGATGTCATCGTCTATCTCGGTTGCGGCGAACGCGGCAACGAAATGGCCAGCGCCGTCGAGGAGATCGCCAGCCTGATCGACGTGCGTAGCGGCCGCCCGATGACCGAGCGGACGGTGATTGTCGCCAACACCTCGAACATGCCGGTCGCGGCGCGCGAGGCGAGCATCTATTGCGCGGTGACGATCGCCGAATACTTTCGCGACCAAGGCCTGAATGTGGCACTGATGGCCGATTCGACGAGCCGCTGGGCGGAGGCCCTGCGCGAGGTCTCGGGGCGGCTCGGCGAACTGCCGGGCGAAGGTGGCTATCCGGCCTACCTCGGCAGCCGTCTGGCCGAATTCTATGAACGTGCAGCGAAGGTGCGCACGCTCGCCGGCGACATTGGCTCGGTGACGCTGCTCGGCTCGGTGAGCCCGCAGGCCGGCGATTTTTCCGAGCCGGTGACCAGCCATACGACACGCTATGTCCGCAGCTTCTGGGCGCTTGACGTCAAGCGCGCGCAGGCCCGCTTTTACCCGGCGATTGATCCGCTGGTGTCCTACTCTGAGGAGGCGCTAACGGTCGCCGAATGGTGGCGCGCGGTGTTCGCGGCACTGCCCGATGCGGGAGAAAGCGCAGGAGCCGATGGCGACAACCCCTGGCAGACGCTACGCCAGCGCTTCCTGACCCTGCTCGGCGAGCAGGCGCGGCTCGAACGGATGGCGCGCATCGTCGGCAAGGACGCCTTGCAGCCACGCCAGCGCCTGACGCTACTCTGTGCCGAGGTGGTGAATGAGGCCTTTTTGCGGCAGTCGGCATTTTCCATCAACGACCGCTATTGCGGCCCACGCCGCCAGGCCCTGATGATGCGTTTGCTCGGCCGCTTCATCGATCTTGCCGAGGGTGCGCTGGAACGCGGCGTCAGTCCGGAAACGATGGCCGCCCTGGCGATCCTGCGCCCGCTGCAGCGCATGGGCGAGGATCTTGGCGAAGAGGCGACGCAAGCGTTCGCGACGCTGGAAACGACGCTGCTGGCGGCCTTTGGCGCACTGACGGCGGAGGTGCCCGATGCGCCCTAGTCTGAGTGTGGACAACACCGCTTACCGGCTCGAAGGGCCCTTGCTGTTCCTGCGCCGCATCGTCGAGGTTGGCTACAACGAAGCCGTCGAGGTCGTCGGCAGTGACGGCGTCGCCCGCCTGGGACGCGTCGCCGCAGTCGATCAGGACGTGTTGACGATTGAACTGCTTGAGTCGTCGAGCGGCCTCGGGCTGAGCGGGACGCGCGTGCGCTTTGTCGGTGAGCCGCTGCATTTCGGTCTCGGTCCGGGCCTGCTCGGGCGCGTCCTCGACGGCGTTGGCCGACCGCTTGACGGCGGCCCGCCGCTGGCCATCGAGCGCCGCCTGCGCATCGACGGCCTGCCGCTGAATCCAGTTGCCCGCGCCACGCCACGCGATTTCATCGAGACCGGCGTCAGCGCGATCGACCTCATGAACAGCCTCGTACGCGGGCAGAAGCTGCCGCTGTTCTCGGGTGCCGGCCTGCCACACGACCGCATTGCGGTGGCTATCGCGCGTCACGCGCGGCTGCGGGGGGCGTCCGGCGCAGGGGATTTTGCGATCGTTTTTGCCGGCATCGGTGTCGCCCACGACACCGCCGAGTACTTCCGCCGCAGCCTTGAGGAGAGCGGCGCCCTCGAACGTTCGGTACTGTTCCTCAACCTCGCCGGTGACGCCAGCACACAGCGCCTGCTAACGCCACGTTTTGCGCTGACCGCCGCCGAGTACCTCGCCTTCGTTGTCGGCAAGCACGTGCTGGTCATCATGACCGACATGACCAACTACTGCGAGGCCCTGCGCGAGGTGGCCGGCGCCAAGGGCGAAGTTCCTGGTCGCAAGGGTTTCCCCGGCTACATGTATTCCGATCTCGCCAGTCTCTACGAGCGCGCCGGCTGCCTGCGCGGCGCCCCCGGGACCCTGACCCAGTTGCCGATCCTGAGCATGCCTCTTGACGACATCGGGCATCCGGTGCCCGACTTGAGTGGCTATATCACGGAGGGGCAGATCGTCCTCGCGCGCGCCCTCGACCGCGCGGGGATCACACCGCCGATCAATGTCTTGCCCAGCCTGTCGCGACTGATGAAAGGCGGCACCGGCGCCGGCTACACCGATCCCGATCATCCGGCGCTGGCCAGCCAGCTCTACGCCGCCTATGCCCGCGCCGTTCAGGCGCGGCTGCTGGCCAGCGTCGTCGGCGAGGATGGTCTGGCCGAAACCGATCGTCGCTACCTCGATTTCGGAACCCGTTTCGAGCGCGAACTGATTCACCAGAACGCGCCACGGACGCTCGAAACCAGCATGTCCATCGGCTGGACGCTGCTGCACTGCCTGCCGATTGGCGAACTGACACGGCTCTCCGACGCACAGATTGCCGTGCACATTACCGCGCCCAGCGAGGTGCGGCGATGAGTACGGAATCGCCGACGCGCAGTCGACTGATCGCGCTCGCTGACGAGCGGCGCGCGATGCGCGAAGGCTATGTTTTTCTCGATGAAAAGTGTCTGCTGCTGGCCGCCGAAATGCTGGCCGAACTGAAACGTCACGAGGCACTCAAGGCCGCCTGCGATAACACGCAACAAGCGGCAAAGCGAGCCCTCAAAGCGGCCTTGCAGCGACACGGACTGGAAGGGCTGTCGGTGTACCCGGCGCTCCCCGGGGGTGGTGTCGATGTCAAGATCAGCCGCTCGTCGCTGCTCGGTGTCGCGCTGCGCCGGGTCGAGGTGCGGACGAATGGGGTAACGGCCGCTGCCAAGGCGCCGCCAGCGGTTTCTCCGTCGCCCGAAGCCGAGGCTTGCCGCGCCGCCTTCAGTGAACTCGCGGCGGCAGCGGCGCGTCTATCGGCCGCCGTTGGCAATCTACTGCGTCTGCACCACGAGTACCGGCGTACCGTCCGCCGCGCCTGCGCCATCCATGATGTCGTCCTACCTGAGCTGGAGAACGAACTGCTCGAAATCGACGCCCGCCTCGACGAGATGGAGCGCGAGGAAGCGCTCTGGAATCGCTACAGCCGGCCACCCTGACCGCCGCGTCAGGCCGCTGATCCAACAACGCGGCTCAGCAGCAGCGCAACGAGCATGAATGAACGCGGCCTGACTGAAAGCGCCTCCCGCTGCCAAGAGCAAGCACAAAAAAGCCGCGCAGCCCTGACGGAATATGCGCATACAGCTATCAAATTAATAGCACTTTGGAGATTTACTTGCGTGCGGCTGGCAAGTCCGTGCCGCTGCCGTGCTCATGTGGCTGCCCAGATCGGGCGGCAGGAATCGAGCCGTTGCGCAGGGGTCACGTTGGCCTACCGAAGCGCGTACGGAGCCACCCGGCCACCCTTGTTGTTGATCCCGCCATGGCTCGTAACCCTAACTGGATAAGGCCGCCACCTTGGCCCGCGCCAGGTGCAGTTTCTGGTAGCTGTCGATCAGGCGCTGGTGCCGGTCGAGCCCTTCCAGTTTCATGCTCGTCGGCGTCAAGCCGAAGAAGCGCACGCTGCCGTCCACCGAGCCGAGCACCGCATCCATGCGCGGGTTGCCAAACATCCGGCGGAAATTGACCACGTAATCGTCCAGTTCCAGCTCATCGTCCAGCTTCACCTCCAGCACCACATTCAAGGCCTGGTAGAACAAGCCGCGCTCGACCGTGTTTTCGTTGTATTGCAGGAAGGCGCCCACCAGATCGTGGGCTTCTTCAAATTGCTTCAGGGCCAGCTGAATCAGCAGTTTCAACTCCAGCACCGTGAGCTGCCCCCAGACCGTATTCTCGTCAAACTCAATGCCGATCAGGGTGACGATGTCGGTGTAATCGTCGAGTTCGCTCTCGTCCAGACGTTTCAGCAGCGCTTTCAGGCTGCGATCATCCAGGCGATGCAAGTTCAAAATATCAGCGCGGAACGCTAGCGCTTTGTTGGTGTTATCCCAGATCAAATCCTCGACCGGATAAATTTCCGAATAACCCGGCACCAGGATGCGACAGGCCGTGGCGCCGAGTTGGTCATACACCGCCATGTACGCCTCTTTGCCCATGCCTTCGAGAATGCCGAACAAGGTTGCGGCTTCATCGGCATTGGAGTTTTCACCCTGGCCCGAAAAATCCCACTCGACAAAATCGAAATCCGCTTTGGCGCTGAAAAAGCGCCACGACACCACGCCGCTGGAATCGATAAAGTGTTCCACAAAGTTATTCGGCTCCGTGACGGCGTTGGACTCGAAGGTGGGCCGGGGCAAATCGTTCAGGCCTTCAAAACTGCGCCCCTGCAGCAGCTCGGTCAAACTGCGCTCCAGCGCCACCTCCAGGCTCGGGTGCGCACCGAACGACGCAAACACACCGCCGGTGCGCGGGTTCATCAAGGTGACGCACATCACCGGATACGCCCCGCCCAGCGACGCATCCTTCACCAGCACCGGAAAGCCCTGCTCTTCCAGGCCCTGAATGCCAGCCAGAATGCCGGGGTATTTCGCCAGCACGTCCGGCGGCACGTCCGGCAGCGCGATTTCGCCTTCCAGAATTTCGCGTTTGACCGCCCGCTCAAAAATCTCCGACAGGCATTGCACCTGCGCCTCGACCAGCGTGTTACCGGCACTCATGCCATTGCTGAGATACAGGTTGTCGATCAGGTTGGTCGGGAAATACACCACCTCGCCGTCCGACTGGCGCACATAGGGCAGCGAACAAATGCCGCGCTGCACATTGCCGGAGTTGGTGTCGAGCAGATGCGAGCCACGCAACTCGCCATCGGGGTTGTAAATTTGCAGGCAGTATTCATCGAGCATTCCGGTCGGCAGCGCATCCTTGCGGCCCGGTTTGAACCAGCGCTCATTGGGGTAATGCACAAACGCGGCGTTGGCAATGTCCTCGCCCCAAAACTGGTGGTTGTAGAAATGATTGCAATTGAGTCGCTCGATATATTCGCCCAACGCCGACGCCAAGGCGCCTTCTTTGGTCGCGCCCTTGCCATTGGTAAAACACATCGACGAGTGCGCATCGCGGATATGCAGTGACCACACATTGGGCACCAGATTTCGCCACGAGGCGATTTCAATCTTGATGCCCAAGCCCGCCAAAATCCCCGACATATTGGCGATGGTTTGCTCCAGTGGCAGATCTTTGCCTGCAATATAGGTACTGGCTTCTGAATCGGGGTTCAGCTTCAGCAAGGCCTGCGCATCGGCATCCAGGTTTTCTACTTCCTCAATCACAAACTCAGGCCCGGTTTGCACCACCTTCTTGACCGTGCAACGCTCGATGGAACGCAAAATGCCCTGCCGGTCTTTGGCTGAAATATCAGCCGGCAACTCGACCTGAATCTTGAAAATCTGCTGGTAGCGGTTTTCCGGATCAACGATATTGTTCTGCGACAGGCGGATGTTGTCGGTGGGGATATTGCGGGTTTCGCAATACAACTTCACAAAGTAAGCCGCACACAAAGCCGATGAAGCCAGAAAGTAATCGAACGGCCCCGGCGCCGAGCCATCGCCCTTGTAGCGGATAGGCTGATCGGCCACCACCGTGAAGTCATCGAACTTGGCTTCAAGACGAAGCTTATCGAGAAAGTTGACCTTAATTTCCATGCGCGAATTCCAAAATAACGTTCAAAACAAATGGCTGCCATTATCGGATTTTCCCGCTGGGAAAAGCGCACTTCTCTGCAGTTCGATGATCCGGACGGTGCCGACTTCGGTGGATGTCAAGCTAGTTGTCGCCTACGAGGGTAAATTTAAGCGACTTTTTTGAGTGTTTGGTTTTCCTCCTTTTTCACGTTCACCTGTTGATCAGGATTGAGGTGAACCACCCTTACGGGCTCCCAGTTGCGCGTGGAGCCACTCCAGCGCTGGGGGTTCTTGGCTTTCGCCGCTTCATAGACTTCGACACGCTTTGCCAGTAATACAGTGTCCTGTCCCGCGTGGCGCTGGTCTGGCGTGACGAAGCGCACGGCGCTGTGACGATGCTCATGGTTGTACCAATGCACGAACGTGCCGACCCATTGGCGGGCTGCAAACAGGTTCTCGAACGCCCGCGCAGGATAGTCGGGTCGGTATTTCAGCGTCTTGAACAGCGACTCCGAATAAGGGTTGTCGTTACTGACTGCCGGGCGACTGAACGAAGGCATCACGCCCAGAGCTTGCAGGGTGACCAGCATCGTGGCGCCTTTCATGGGGCTGCCATTGTCAGAGTGCAGAACCACCTGATTGGGGGCAATGTTTTCGCGCTCGCAGATATCGCGCATCACCTCACTGGCCAACTCGCTGCTCTCAGTCTCGTAGATCTGCCAGCCGACGATCTTGCGGCTAAAAATATCCACGAACAAGTACAGGTAAAAGTAGACTCCGATGACCAGCGTTGGCAAATAGGTGATGTCCCAGCTGAATAGTTCGTTGGGGGCCGTTGCACGCAGCGCACGCGGTTTGCTGCGCTGTTGCCGGGGGCGCTCAGCACTGCGGTGCTGGAGTTGATTGTGCGCTTTGAGCACCCGGTAAAAGGTCGACTCCGAGGCGATGTATTGCCCCCGGTCGGCCAGTCGGGGAACGATCTGGCTGGGCGCGAGGTGTCCAAATTCATCCGAATTGACCACCGTCAGCAAAGACTGGCGCTCCAGTTCACTGAGCTGATTTTTGGGCGTTTGCACCCGTGTTGGACGCTGATCCCCACGGGATTGGTTGTGTTGCCAGCGTTGCAGGGTGCGCTCACTCAAGGAGATGGCGCTACAAGCACGCTCCTGACGGGCCCCTGCAGCGATGGCTGCATTGACCAAGCTGATGACTTGGCTGCGCTCTGAAAGGGTGCTCATTTGGCCTCGTCCTCCCAGAGCGCGCGGAACTTTTTTTGCAGAATCAGCAAGGCTGCCGCCTCCGCCAGGGCCTTTTCCTTGCGCACCAATTCACGCTTGAGCTGATCGTTTTCATCTTTGAGGGTGCGCCACTCCCGCGTGCCTGAGTCCGCTTTCGTGGTTGCACAGAAAGCTGCTTTCCAGCTTGTCAGGTGATGGGCAAACAAGCCTTTTTCACGACACCACGCCTGCAGGGCTTCGCCTGACAAGACATGGGTTTCTTGCAGGGCCAGCAGCTGCTGCAGCGAAGATCACGTACGCCGTGTTGGAAATGAACGCAGTTCTTGCGCTGATTCCTGGAGAAAAGCAGGAGTTGATTCGCGCAGGATCGATGTTGTGGTCGAATGTTCCACTTCCACAAAGTGCGAA
>OFRD01000448.1_pt1 | contig 15788 bp, 16 predicted proteins | sample 1543041 | NCBI WGS metagenome assembly OFRD01 (sample SAMN07774234, study PRJEB24372) | wastewater metagenome | isolation source: Exp Tend CN 100WW | collected 2016-02
TGGTCATACTTCGTCGGTAAGTAATGCGACAAATCAAAACCATTACCCACAATTAAAATATTCATTGTTATTATTTCCCCCAAAACAAAAAAGTGCATCAACCGATACACTTTTTATGAGGCATAGCAGCCTAACTTTCAAGCAAAATCAAATATTTATTATGAGCAAACGGCTGTTTGAAAACTTCTTTTATTTTTCCCACGGGCACATTGATAACTCGTCTTTTTTTCCTGCAATTTCCAATCATCTTCCACCCGCTTAAAAATATAATCGGTACGAATCGCAGAAACAGAATCATCCATTAAATTGGACTCAATCACTGCAATTTGTGCAGCCGTTGGGGATTCTACTCGGTCAAATACTTGACGAATCGAAAGACTATTTTGATTTTTGACCAAATCAGGTTGTGCTTTTAACACCTGTTGCATTGGCATATCTGCACCAGTAAAACTGACTTTACTGGCTAATTTTTCAGTCGTTGCACAACCAGAAAGTACGGCTAAACACAAAGCAGAAATTGAAAATAAACGGATCATTAGTATATTCCCCAAAACAAAAAAGGCATCGCACCCATGATGCCATGCCTTCATTTTTCACACGATTAACTTTATGTAGTTATCCGCGCAACAACCTTATAAATCAAATAACTTACCCGGATTCATAATGCCTTTCGGGTCAAATACTTGTTTCAATGCTTTCATGTATTCAATTTCTTGCGCAGTACGTGAATATTCCAAATATGGTTTTTTGGTCATGCCCACACCATGTTCCGCAGAAATTGAACCATCATATTTTTTCACGGTTTCGAACACATATTTGTTCACCACCTGACATTTGGCAAAGAATTCATCTTTACTTAAATCGGCAGGTTTTAAGATATTTAAGTGCAAGTTACCGTCACCAATATGACCGAACCAGCAGATTTCAAAATCAGGGTAATTTGATTCCACAATTGCATCAATTTCTTTAATAAATGCAGGTACATGGGTAATCAATACTGAAATATCATTTTTGTATGGGGTAAATGGCGCGATTGATTCCGAAATGTCTTCACGCAAACGCCATAAGCTATGCACTTGGTCTAGGCTTTGGCTCATCACGCCATCCAACACCCAGCCTTGTTCCATGCAATGCTCAAAGATTTCCATTGCCGCATCCATAATCGGTTCATACGGTGCTTCAAACTCAAGCAACACATAGAAAGGACAAGCGGTTTCAAATGGACGTTGCACGTGCCCATGATCCAACACTTTCTGCATCGCCAATTCACCAAAGAATTCAAATGCAGTTAAATCAATTTTACTTTGAAATGCGTGTAGCACAGGCATAATCGCATCAAAGTCTGGCACACCCAATACCATCACTTGTAGGTCATGCGGTTGACGCTCAAGCTTAATCTCAGCTTCAGTCACTAAACCTAAAGTACCTTCACCACCAATGAATAAATGTTGTAGTGCATAACCTGTGGCATTTTTAATCATGCCTTTGTTCAAGCGCAGTACATCACCTTTACCCGTCACAACGGTTAAACCCAGCACCCAGTTACGCGTCATGCCGTATTTAATCACTTTAATACCGCCGGCATTGGTGCCAATGTTACCGCCAATTTGCGATGAACCTGAAGATGCAAAATCAACTGGATAATACATGCCTTGTTGTTCAGCATAGTTTTGCAATTGTTCCGTCACCACACCTGCTTGTACACGTACCATACGGTCTGCGGGGAAGAACTCAAGAATTTGGTTCATTTTGTCGAAGCTCACGACAATTTCACCAGCAGCTGCCACAGCACCCGCAGATAAACCCGTACGACCACCCGATGGGGTAATGGCAATATTCTGTTCATTAGCAAATTTAACAATTGCTTGCACTTGTTCTGTGCTGGATGGAAAAACGATGACAGATGGATTTGGATCAAAATGCTTGGTGTAGTCTCTGCCCCAGGCATCTAGACTAGCAGCATCAGTTCTAATGCGGTTTTCACCAACAATAGCTGTCAATTGGGTTAATAACTCAGGTGTTAAAGCGACTGGAGCATTCATCGTTTGCAGACCTAGCAAGAAATATACAAGTGGTGGATGGTCTATACAGCATTCATTTAAAAAAGAGGAATAAAAGAACACTGCCTAAGACTGGGCGTGAAGATAAAATCAACAGCATCACGGCGATGCTTTCACTGCACAGCATTATAAGACATTTTCTCTCGAAACCCTGCGAAAATAAGCTTTTTGATTATCGCACCTTAGAAATTACAGCTTTAGTTAGACCAAAATCTGCATTTCATAGTGTATCTATTGCAAAAATACCTATCCGCTGCGTCATAAAGGAAATGTATATAGACCCTTCTCGTATGTTATCATATCGCGACTAAATTTGGCCTTTGTAGCGGAGCCGTAATGAGCCAACATCTTTCTCTACCTAAAGATAAAATTCGTTTCTTGTTGTTAGAAGGCGTTCACCAAAACGCAATCGACACATTAAATGCTGCTGGATACACCAACATCGATTCCCGTAAAACTGCGCTTGAGGGTGAAGCGTTGAAAGAAGCGGTTAAAGATGCTCACTTCATCGGTATTCGTTCACGTACTCAGCTGACTGAAGAAGTATTTGAAGCAGCCAACAAGCTTATCGCTGTTGGCTGTTTTTGTATCGGGACGAACCAAGTTAATCTGAATGCTGCGATGATTCGTGGTATTCCAGTCTTTAACGCACCATATTCAAATACCCGTTCAGTGGCTGAGCTGGTACTTGCTGAAGCAATTCTTTTACTTCGTGGTGTTCCTGCGAAATCTGCTTCTACTCACCGTGGTGGTTGGAACAAATCGGCAGTTGGTTCATTCGAAACGCGTGGCAAAACTTTAGGTATCGTGGGTTACGGCTCAATCGGTTCGCAACTTTCAGTTCTTGCTGAAAGCTTGGGTATGCACGTGATTTATTATGATGCAGTGACTAAATTACCTATGGGTAATGCTCGTCAAGTCGGCTCTATGGCAGAACTTCTTGCCAATGCTGACGTTGTTTCTTTACACGTACCAGACGTACCATCAACGCGTAACTTCTTTGGCAAAAACCAATTTGCACAAATGAAAGAAGGTTCGATCTTCATTAATGCTGCACGTGGTACATGTGTGCTTATTGAAGATTTGGCGGATGCGATTAAATCGGGTCACATTGCGGGTGCAGCAGTTGACGTATTCCCGAAAGAGCCTAAAGCAAACGGTGAAGAATTTGTTTCTCCACTACGTGGTTTGGACAACGTGATTTTAACCCCTCACGTGGGTGGTTCGACCATGGAAGCGCAAGCAAACATTGGTCTAGAAGTGGCAGAGAAATTTGTTGCTTACTCAGATAAAGGGATGACTTTATCTGCGGTGAACTTCCCAGAAATTGCTTTGCCGTTGACTGAAGGTAAACACCGTTTACTGCACATTCACAAAAATATTCCTGGCGTTCTTTCTAAAATCAACAACTTGTTTGCTGAACACGGCATCAACATCTCTGGTCAATCGTTAATGACCAAAGGTGACGTTGGTTACTTAGTCATGGACGTTGACGCAACTGCTTCTAAAGAAGCGTTGGATACCTTAAACGAAGTTGAAGGTACAATCCGCGTTCGCGTATTGTTCTAATTTAATTTAGAACGAAAAACCACAGCATTCGTGCTGTGGTTTTTTATTTTGAACATTTAAAAGCAGCATTGAAGAAAAGATCAGTTCCGTCATGACACACTGTGCAGTTCTGCTACGGAAAATAAATAGGCAATTCTCCGAATACAAAAATGTGTTCTGAATTTTTAGACGTGTTCTAAACGCTTATGTGCAAAAGTTTTCAGTCATTTTAGCGTTGATTGCTCATCTCCCGCTATTCGAGTAATCGAAACGAATTTAGTTATAGAAATGAATGCCGAATTTTAAAAATACGCCACATGCTCAAGCTTTAATTTTATTGTTTATTGCCATGATCAGTATGCAAAGCAGTGGCTCGCTGGCCAAAATTCTGTTCGGTCAGTTTCCTATACTGACCGTTTCAGTCATGCGCCTGTTATTAGGCTCTCTCATTCTGGCCATGATTTTTAAAATTTGGCACATCAATTTTAAACACGTGAACTGGCGTGCCATTAGCAGCTATGGTATTGCTCTGGCCGGCATGAATGCCATGTTCTATTTGTCTATTGAGCGCCTCCCTCTCGGTATTGCTGTTTCTTTTGAGTTCATTGGTCCACTTGGTGTGGCGCTGTATTATGCACGGCAAAGATACGATTTCATTTGGGTTGGACTGGCCATTTTAGGCTTAATTTTACTCTTTCCATTCGATCAAAGTTCACAAAGTCTAGACCCGATTGGCATTGCATTTTCCTTAGCTGCGGGTGCATGTTGGGCGATGTATATTATCTTTGGGCAAAAACCTTCAGGGATTTCAGGCAATCATACTGTGTGCTTAGGCATGTTTATTGGCATGTTGTGCTTAATGCCCGTTGCACTCTATTCAGGGATTCCAAGCAGCGTTTTTGAACCTTCAAACTTCATCTATTTTATTGCCTTGGCCATACTGGCGAGCGCATTGCCATTTTCTTTGGAGATGATAGCGCTGCGACGTTTAAGTCCTTTTATTTTTGGTACATTGACCAGCTTGGAGCCTGCCATTGCAGCCCTTTCAGGTTTTATCGTTTTACATGAACAATTGCTCTGGACACAATGGTTAGCACTGATGGTCATCATTGCCGCCTCCGTGGGTTGTACCTATACTACGCATCAAGCCAAGCAAAAAATAGAAGCCAAATTAAAACAATAAAAAACCACACCGAAGTGTGGTTTTAGAAGACTTACTGCGGCATATCATACCAACAGTATTTATTCATATTTTGCTCTGAAGGTTCAGGATAATTAGTATCTCCTTTCCATGGTTCGCACCAGTCAGTCGCATTAAAATCAAACTGAATCAGGGTTGAATCCATAACAACCTCGACTTGTTTACGATTTTCGAGCCCATTGCGATAGATATATGCTTCTGCATTAATCCACACACTATCAACAGATTCTGCTGGTGGTATCGGCAAATACACTTTGACCTTTTTATCCAATGGAATTGTAAAACTCTTTAAGAAACTACCACTCAGGTTTTTAACTTCAGAATAAAAAGATCCATCCAATCGAACCTGACAGAAAAACACAGGGTCTGGTGATTTACACAGAAGTTCATAAACGGTTTTATCAAATAACTTTTCAGAGGTTAAAAGAATGATTTTAACGTCACCTGTTAGCCCTGAAACGTGATTACCTTTATATTGATACACAGAGGATACCGTTTCATAAGGTGCAGACGTTGCTTCCCAATTCAGCTGAGTTACATTTTGAAGCCCTGTCAGAACATTGCCGCCTTCTTTAGGAAGCGAAAAATCAATACCTCCGTTCAGCTTGCCTGAACAAGCCACAGCAGTACCATTTGCCAACTCACATTTGACAAAATTCTTGGTGGTCGGAGCACCTAAGTCAATAATGACATTACCTGATGTTGCAGAGGTCTTTTCACCAATTAAAGTCCCTGTTATATCTTTTGCACTCCAATCAATTGAACCTTCAGATGGCATATTAATAATGCTGATGCCTTCTGCTGAAATAGAATTGACCTTGGTAAGACCAGAGCCATCTTTCAATTTCACTTTTGCAGTAATATGACAAGGAACCGCAACTGAAGCTGACGTACACTGGACAAAGACTGAACCTGCATTTACAAATTTAAAATCCCAATTCCATGTAGAAAAATGTGAAACCGTCGCATGTACAGCCAGACCTGTTGCAGATGTCACCGCTTTTACCACCTGCCCTACACCCTCTTCTGCCCAAAGTCCTTTGGCTTCATCAAAATGCCACATTGGAATACTTGATCCAATCAGCAACTTCTGATTATTAATACTCTCTAGCGGTAAATCCATTTGGATATCCGCTGTTTTACCCGCAGCCAATTGTAATTTTTGACCTGCTGCATTGGTAAATGTGGCAGTGATCATTCCAGCACTGATTAAGTTTACAATATTGCCCTGTGCATCTCGTGCCACACCATTGGCTGGCATCGCATTTAAATCCGATCCTGTAATATTCCAAGGTGTAAATGCAACAGTTACCGCACCTGTAGCGGGCTGACCATTCGGCAATACAAAGGCATTTTCAGGAATCGTAATCTGTGCATTTTGATATACAGACTGAATGACCTGCGCTTCTTCAATCTTGGCAATCGAAACAGTCTGTTTAACATGCAGTAAATTGGCTGAAAGCTGTCCAAGTTGTCCAACGGCAATCCGTAAAGACTGACTGATAAAACCCTCTTTTTTAAAAACCACCACAACATGCGTTGCTGATTTTGGAATCTGTACCGTAAAAGCAGCTTTACCCAAATCATCCGCCTTAAACGTTTGACCTGCAATCACAATTTCAGCAGCGGCAAGCGCATTACCAGTGGATGAAAGAACTAAAGCCGATACATTTTTTTTCAGCATCGCCTCTTCATTTGCAGGTTTTGTTTCCGAGTCACTATCAGAACCACACCCTACTAATGACATTCCCAAAAGACAAGCGAAGGCAATGTTTTTTAATTTTATGGATGATGTAATCATTATTATTCCAAAGTTAAGTACAACAAAAAATACTCGCTATTATTATATTTTTGATTTTGAATAACAAATTCAGAGTAACATTCATTTAATAGTGATCATTTTCATCACAAGATGTGACCCCAGCTTTTTTCTATCATTGCTATAATATGAACACTTTCTCAAACTGATCTACCTTGACGGGTTGTCGCGCGGAGCATATGTCCAATACCCAACTTACTGCTGTGTTATACATGGTCTTATCCATGGTGGCGTATCAGATCAGTGCCTCATTTGCCAAACAACTGATTGAAGTCCTCGACCCACTCACCGTGGTGACCCTTCGCCTTTGTTTTGCTTCTATTTTAATTGTAGTGATGTTCCGTTCTTGGAAAATCATCAAACGCTTACCCTATCTAAAATGGAAGGACTTGTTATTTTATAGTGGTTCAGTCTGTTTGATGAACGTGCTGTTCTATGCTTCTTTGGGCAAATTACCGCAAGGCATTGCTGTCGGTCTGGAATTCTTAGGGCCACTGACTTTGGCCTTACTCTCCATTAAGCGAAAAAGTGATTATATCTGGGTTGGCTTAGCCATTTTAGGTGTGGCACTGATGGTTCCTTGGCAAGATGCCAATCAACATAACTTCTCCTATTTAGGTGCTGCTTTTGCATTGGGTGCAGGTGTCTGTTGGGCCATCTATATTTATTTTGGCCAACGTGTGGTACGACAGAATATTGGTATGCATGCACTCAGCATCGCCATTGTTTTATCCGCGATGCTGATGCTCCCAATAAGTCTCGTACATAACCCAACGGCATTGGTGCAATTTCAATATTGGCCACAGGCTTTAATGATTGCACTCTTGGCCACAGCCATTCCTTATGCACTGGATCTGATGGCACTAAAACGCTTAACTAAACTGAGCTATGGCACTCTTTCTAGTTTATCGCCTGCACTGGGTGCTTTGGCAGGTTGGTTCTTATTAAAAGAACAAATTACCCTGCTACAAAGTGTTGCGTTGCTATGTATTATGATCGCCTCGGTGGGTGTGACCTTTCGATCAGGTCAAAAAACCGATTTACCTAACCATGAAAAAGCCAAATAAAAATGGTTCACAGCCATCTTTATTGCATCTATCCCGCATACCAAAATGAGCCCTATATAGGACTCATTTTTAAGCAGCAAGATTCAATGACACTGTTCGTTTCTGTACATTTTGCTATTAACTTGGGAAAAGCATTTGATAGCTTAAACGCAGAATCAACACTGAAACCAAAATCAAAAATAAAATACGAATAAAACCACTACCGTATTTTAACGCCATTTTCACCCCAATCACTGAACCTGCAACATTGGCTACAGCCATGATCAGACCTAAACTAAACAGCACATGACCCGTTGGAATAAAGAAACTTAGAGCGGCAAAATTGGTCATAAAATTGCCGATTTTAGACAATGCCGAGGCATGTAAAAAATCGACTTTTAAATAACGAATAAAATAAAAAATAAAGAAGCTACCCGTACCTGGGCCAAAAATACCGTCGTAAAAACCAATGGCCACACCACCCACACCCGCCAAAACTAATGTTTTAGTGGTGATACTTTGTTGAAAGTGGACTTGACCAAATTGCTTCTTCATAAAAGTATAAATGGCAATCACGATCAGCATAAACAACACAAAAGGTTTTAAAACCGCCTGTGGAATCATCGAAACACAGGCTGCTCCGCCAAAGGAACTGATAAATGCAGTGACAGCAATTACAGCCAATAACTTCCATTGCAGTTTAACTTGACGTAAATAGGAAAATGCCGCTGAAGCTGTGCCACAAATAGAAGCCAGTTTATTGGTACCAAAAACCGTTGCCGTTGCATAGTTTGGCAATGCCCCCATAAGTGCAGGAATTTGAATTAAACCGCCACCACCTACCGCCGCATCTATTGCACCTGCACAGAATGCGAAAAAAATCAGGCTGATGATAATCTCGATGTCCATATGATTTTATCGCTTTGCTAAAAAATGATTAAAAAATAACTAGAGATTTAATACACGTTTCGGGACTAAACGCTTTTTATCGGTAATTTCAGCCAGACCTAAACATTTCTCGCCATCAAAAACCAAAACCTCATTTTCTGCTGCATGTTCAATATTACTTTCCATACCACGACTAAAATATTCGGCACGACCTTCAGGAACTTGTACTTGGGTAAAATGATCGACTGGCGCAAAAACTGGCAACAACAAAGCATCACGTTCAAATTCAGTTAAGCTTTCTAAATATTCAATGGTATAGCTTGGAATCAGATCAAATTGCCCTGTTTTAATTCGGTGCAAATAAGTTAAATGCCCAAAAGTGTTTAAGGCTTTGGCAATATCTTCACCCAGCACACGAATATACGTCCCCTTCGAACAAGTCACATCTAAGGTCAGACTATTTTCAGTAAAAGACAATAACTCAAGTGCCTCAATGGTAATAGGACGTGCTTCACGTTCAATTTCAATCCCCTTACGCGCCAGTTCATACAACGGACGGCCTTCTTTTTTTAAGGCAGAATACATCGGTGGAACTTGCTGAATATCGCCCACAAAGGTTGCCAAAACCTGTTCAATTTTTGCTTGAGTTAACTCAGGAACGGCTTGCTCGAACAAGACACCGCCTTCAACATCACCCGTGGTGGTGCTATGACCTAAATGAATGGTGGTTTGGTAGCGCTTGGTTGAATCCAATAAATAATGTGAAAATTTAGTCGCCTCACCCAGACAAATCGGTAACAAACCTGAAGCTAAAGGATCTAAAGCACCAGTATGTCCAGCTTTTTGAGCACGATATAACCAACGAACGCGCTGCAATGCAGCATTAGAACTAATACCCAAAGGCTTGTTAAGTAAGAAAACACCGCTCAGATGTCGGCGTTGAATTTTAGGTGAAGTCTTTTTCATAGCGAAAATCAAGCAAGTTCAAACGAATGACATGGTAACAACCGCTTATCAGGATTTACAACTTTTCTACCATGTATTTGCACATTTAATGGCAAATTGAACTCTATTTTAGACTTAATAAAAACAGCAATAAAAGGTTGCATAGGACATGCAGAAATATAAGCTCTGGGTCATTTTGGCTCTTATTGTATTGTGTATCGGTGCAGTATTATTTTGGTTAGCACCATCTCAATCCAGTGCAGACCCAACAAGTTCAGCACAAAGCATTGCTCTACAAGATAATTTTTTAACAGCAAACAATTCCATAACATCAGTTCAGGCTAAGGCTTTTATGGGTAAAAGCCAGCAAGACACTGAAATTAACTGTCAGTTACGCTTAGATCAGACCAATCGTTTAATTGTGAATGAACAAACGCGTAACTGTTTTGAATACTTTATTACTCAATATGGTGAAAAAGACCTCAAGCAAATTAAAACGGACTTTAAGACTTATATTGAGCAAAGCTATCAAGAGCCTGCCCGAGCGCAAATTTTAGATTTATGGAATCGCTATATGGATTACCGTGAAAAACTCGGTCATCTACAAGCGCCCAATATTGATAAAGATGATGCCAAATATTATCAAAGCATATTTGCCGATATGAAAAATTTACGCAAACAGCTGTTTTCCAACTACGAAATTGAAGGTTTATTTGGTACTGAAGATACTTACCATGAATACACTTTAAATCGCATGACCGTTCTGGATGACAAAAATTTAACTGAAGCACAAAAGGCAGAAAAATTAAAAAATTTATTCAATCAACTGCCTGAAGACTGGAAAGAAAACTTACAACAACTCAATAAATTGGAAGATTTAAGAAAACTCACTACAGATATTAAAGCACGTGGCGGTTCTGCTGAAGAAATTCATCAAATGCGAACCAATTTGGTCGGACCTGAAGTCACACAGCGTTTAGAAACTTTGGATACAGAGCGCAGTGATTGGAAAAACAAGGTCAATGGTTATCTCAATGAGCGTGACAGCGTAATGAAAAGTGGCATGAGTGAGGATGCGAAACAAAAAGCAGTGCAACAATTACGTCAACAGCATTTTAACAAATCAGAAGAACAACTTCGGGTGAGTACCTTTGAGTCCATCCATGATCAAGGTGGAAAACTACCTTTTTCTGAATAAGAACGAATGTATTAAAGCGATATTTTCAGGATGAAAATAAAATGATGAATAACAAAAAATAAGAGAATGAGACAAAGGCTTTAAGAAAGCTCAAAACTCAATGGATAAATACAGGAGGTTTATTTTTTCTTTCGCTATACAAAAAAATATTAAAAAAATTTAACAAAGGATCGGTTATGAAAATTTTAACGACAAAAACCAAAGCAGTGACCTTTGCCGTGATGGCAACCCTTTCTATGGGACTGACTGCTGAAACTCAAGCTGCAAAAGGTATTTTACAAGTCAAAGAAACAGTAAAATCTGACTATGCCAAGACCAAATATCCCATTGTGATGACTCACGGAATGTTTGGTTTTACCCGCCTAGGAACCTCTGCCTTTGGTATGGACTATTTCTACCAAGTGTTGCCCGATTTAGCACGAAATGGTGCTACGGTTTTTGCGACTCAAGTTTCACCTTTAGAGTCCACTGAGGTACGCGGTGAACAACTGCTTGCTCAAGTCGAAGAAATTCGTGCCCTAACAGGTAAAAATAAAGTGAATTTACTTGGACATAGCCACGGGGGGCCAACCGTACGTTATATTGCCGCGATTCGACCAGATATCGTTGCTTCAGTTACAGGTGTTGCAGGCACTTTCCGTGGTTCTAAAGTCGCTGATGATATTTTAGCAAATCAGGGGACATCCACGCTTGCTAATTTTCTCGGGGGGAAATTACTTGCGCCCATTATTACTTGGGCTGAAGGCAACTCTAGTTTACCTATCAATACAACAGCTTCATTAACTTCAATTAGTGAAAAAGGCTCAGCTCAGTTCAATCAAAAGTTTCCAACAGCGGCTCTAGCGGCAAATTGTAATACTTCTGGTGCAAACCTTGAAAAGGGCATCCGTTACTATTCTTGGACAGGTAAAGCACAAATCACCAATATACTGGATGTGCTTGATTCTGTCATTTCACAACTGGCGCCTCTCTCTTATGGAAATTTCGACAACGATGGTTTAGTCAATCGTTGCAACGCCCATTTGGGACAAGTCATCCGTGACAACTATCACCATAATCACTTAGATGAAGTCAATATGGTCTTTGGCTTACGAGATATTTTCTCACCTGATCCAGTTGCACTGTATCGTCAACATGCCAATCGTTTAAAATTACAGGGCTTATAAGACCAATTCCCATAAGTGTGATTGACACATATGGGAACCTATTCTCGAATTAATTAGTAACATTTATAAAACCCTTCTATCGCCTTCTGCTTATTTTTAATGTCTTAGACTTTATACTTAGCATTGACAATACATATTGTCATAAAAATCAGTTATAAAATAAAAATAGAGAACCTACTATGAAATATGGACCATTGTTTGCCTGTGCCATGATGGCTGCAACATTTTCTACCACACATGCTTCCACTCAAGCTCAGCAAGTTGAAGCCAAATCACCAATCTCAAATTATGCCAAAACAAAATATCCGATTGTCTTTAATCATGGTATGGGGGGCTTTATTACTGTGGGTACAGATCAGTTTGGACTTGATTATTGGTATCAAATTTTGCCAGATTTAGCACGTAATGGCGGGAATGTTTGGGCAACACGTGTTTCACCTTTTAACTCATCTGAAGTTCGTGGTGAACAACTGGTTCAACAGGTTGAAGAAATTTTAGCCATTAGCGGGGCAGCTAAAGTCAATTTGGTCGGACACTCCCATGGTGGTCCAACCATCCGTTATGTCGCAGGGGTCATTCCCAATAAAGTGGCCTCATTAACAGCTATCGGTTCACCCAATACTGGTTCTCCTGTGGCTGATCTAATCTTAAAAGCAGAAGGTACGGTGGTTGAAGCACCCTTAGTCGGGGCAGTAAATCTGGTCTCTAAGGCCATTACTTGGGCACAAAGTTTAGACCCAAATAGCTTCCCACATGATGCTTTGGCTGGCGGTAACAGTTTGACTCTTGCGGGCTCTGCCAAATTTAATACTCAATTTCCATTAGGCATGCCAACGACTGCATGTAGCGAAGGTGCTGCTCAGAAAAATGGAATGTACTTTTACTCATTTGCTGGAGTCGGCACCGTCACCAATTTACTTGATCCAGATTCGGCATTAAAGGTGACAAGTTTACTGATTGATCAGGGTAAAGATAATGATGGCCTTGTTTCACGTTGTAGTGCCAAATTTGGCAAAACTATTCGCGATAACTATAACTGGAACCACTTAGACGAAGTTAATCAAGTGTTAGGATTACGTGCTCTATTCGCACCCGATCCAGTAGACGTCTACCGACAACATGCCAACCGTTTAAAACTGCAAGGTTTATAAAATTCATCTATATTTAAGACATAAAAAATGCGCCATCAGGCGCATTTTTTGACTCGTATAAAACTTAAAATTAAGCTTTAACTTTACGAGCTGGTAATTTTTCACGGATACGTGCAGCTTTACCAGACAATTCGCGTAGGTAGTAAAGTTTAGCACGACGAACGTCACCACGACGTTTCACTTCAACTTTAGCAACGATTGGTGAATGTGTTTGGAAAACACGTTCAACACCAACACCGCTAGAAATTTTACGTACTGTGAACGCAGAGTTCAAGCCACGGTTTTTCTTAGCAATTACAACGCCTTCAAATGCCTGAAGACGCTCACGCTCACCTTCTTTTACTTTTACAGAAACAATAACAGTATCACCAGGTGCAAAAGCAGGGATATCTGATTTTAACTGTGCATTTTCAATAATTTGAACTAAAGGATGCTTACCACTCATGTGGGTATCTCCAATATGTGCGGGACAGAAGAGGTCTGATCATCGCGGGGTATAGAGGCTAAAGCGCATAGACCCGATTATCTTTCCCTTTATTGTTGACCATCTCAACCAATAAAGAGCCTATTAAAGAATACTTAAATCGAATTTAAGTATTTAAATCTTTAAGCCATTTTTTTTGCTGCTTTGTCAGTTCCACTTTTTCCACCAACTCTGGGCGGCGTTCAAGTGTACGCTGATAACGCTGCAAAAACCGCCATTTTTCAATATTGGCATGATGTCCTGATTTTAATACTTCAGGCACATCCAATCCTTCAAAATGATCTGGCTTGGTGTATTGTGGGCAATCTAAAAGACCATCCACAAATGAGTCTTGTATCGCGGACTGTTCATCAGACATTGCACCCGGAAGTCTCCGAATAATACTGTCCAATAAAACCATCGCAGGCAGTTCACCACCCGATAAAACATAATCACCAATTGACCATTCCTGATCAACATATTGCTGGATCAAACGCTCATCGACACCCTCATAACGTCCACACAATACAATTAATCCGTCATATTCAACAAATTGCTGTACCGCTGCTTCGTTTAAGGTCTTTCCTTGTGGAGACATATACACCACAGGAACTTGAACACATCCCGCTTGCAAAGCAAGCTCTTTAGCATGATGAATCGCTTTTGCCAAAGGCTCTGCCATCATCACCATACCCGGACCACCACCAAATGGACGTTCATCCACTCTTTTATAGTTGCCCGTCGCAAATTCACGTGGATTAATACAAGTGACTTGTACTATTTCACGTTTTGCCGCACGCCCGCTAATACCAAAATCTGTAATCGCTTCAAACATTTCAGGAAAAAGCGTAATGACTGCAAAAAACATCGCAGACTCCTCTATTTTCCTGCTGCATTCATCCTTAAAGGATTAATAATCTACGCCCCAATTTACGTAGATACGACCAGCTTCTAGATCAACTCGCTGTACCACATCTTTATGCCATGGAATCATACGCTCTTCAGCATCAATGCTGTCTGGTGTTGCGTGAACCACCATCACATCATTGGCACCTGTCTCGAACATTTCATGGATTTTCCCGAGATTTACTTCTTGTTCAGCATCATCCAAACCTAACACGGTTAAGCCTTTCAAATCTGTCCAGTAAAACTCATCCATTCCTGCTTTCGGAAGTTGCGATTTTGAAATCCAAACATTTACGCCAACCAAGCCATCCGCTGCAGTGCGATCGCTCACATCTTTTAGCGAAACAACCAAGCCTTTGCCATGCGGCTTCCAACGTTTTACATCTACTGTTTGCCAACCCGCTTTGGTTTCAATGTACCAAGGAAGATAGTCAAAGATGTTGCTCATAGGTTCTGTATTGGAATAGACCCAGAGCCACCCATTTAATCCATATGCTGAACGTAACTGTCCAATCTGAATACGATCTTCGGGAACATTCTGTGTTGGTGTCATGGGCTTTCCTACTACTTAATTTAGAATTATGCAGCAGCTGCAGCTTTCTTAGCTTGAGCAGCTAAAGAAGCAACACGTTCAGACGGTTGAGCGCCTTGAGAAACCCAATGAGCAAAACGATCAGCATCTAAACGAAGTTTTTCTGCTTGACCTTGAGCTGTAGGGTTAAAGAAACCGATACGTTCGATGAAACGACCGTCACGTGCATTACGGCTATCAGTTACAATAATTTGATAGAACGGACGTTTTTTAGCACCACCGCGTGCTAGACGAATTACAACCATGATAAAAACCTTATAATTTTTACGGATTATCCCTGCACCGACCACCGGAACATTTCAAACCCCTTTCATAGAGGGCAATATTTTACGTTATATTTTCCATGAAAGGAAGATCAAAATTTATTTATCCACAGTTTGAATTTATTTTCCCGACCAAGCCAAACAAGTATCGCTACCTGTAAAACTATCCTTATTTTTATACCAGCATTGAAGTCCAGCTTGATTTAAAGTTATTGCACCCGTACCGCGTTGCGCTCCATTGGTCGGAGTTGCTATTAATGTCCATTCAGTTGCTGTCGTATTAAAATTTAGTGCGTAACTATATAAGCCATTTTCAGATGTTGGCGCTGTACTAGAAAATCCCACGCGAGTTAAATTAATTGGAGTAATTGTACTTCCACTTACAGACTGTACATAGTGAAAATTAGCAAGTTTAAACCTCTGCAACTTACTCGCAATTTCAGACATTTCTGATTGAACTTCTACCCTCTTCGTTTTACGTACAGTATTCTGATAGGAAGGAATTGCTATAGCAGCAATAATCGCAACAATTGCAACCACAA
>OFRD01000449.1_pt1 | contig 15785 bp, 13 predicted proteins | sample 1543041 | NCBI WGS metagenome assembly OFRD01 (sample SAMN07774234, study PRJEB24372) | wastewater metagenome | isolation source: Exp Tend CN 100WW | collected 2016-02
CCATCTGATCGTCGGCCCTGCAGCAGATGCGGCAACAGTAAAAGCCATCAAGACAGGACTGAATACAATCTACGAAAAGAATGTGATGGAAGTTCGAATTCCATCTGACGCAGAAATTGCCCAGCAAAAAGATTTCATTGTTCTCGAAGAACAGCCATCGCTTGAAGAAATAGTTAAGCGATACTGCGCTGCACGAAAAGCCAGCCCTCGAGTCGCATCAAAGTTGTCTAGCAGAATCATATCAATGATCGGCGACTCCGAGTATGACGAGGACTACATTAACAAGATTCTCGAAATTGAGTTCGATAGGATCAAGCCCCTGTGACAGCAATCTATTACAAGGACGTTCCAAGCTACCGCCTCGACTTGTTCAAGGCGGTTCGCCAGGCTGGCGACAATCTCTCAAATTTGCTCGCTCTAGCCGAAATCGTTAACACTTGTCACGACATATCGTCGACTACAAGACCAGATGATTTTGACATTGCGATATTTTCTGGCAATTACACTCGGGCATGGATCCGCAGAGGCAACGGCTACTTTTCAATGGCCATCCCCTTCCAAGTAATCACAGAAGGCAAATTTATCTCCTTCAACATTGATAACTTATCCGAACCCGTAAGTGGAGAGCTCATTTCCATTTTTCGCAACGCAATCCAGACTTGCGCCACTTCCTCGTTCTGCCACGAGGATATCGCACTCGGAATAAACGACAGTTTTGGCATTGAAGTCCCGATGTGCCTAAAGTACGCAGACGCATTTGCTGAACTTTTGACAGAGGACCATGGTTACTTTAGATATGACCACGACCCAGATAACGAAAATGGAGAATTCCACCCCCTCCATCATCTCGACTTCTTCTTCAAAAACACTTCCGCAGTCAAGATTGGCTTGAGTTCAACAGTTGGGCTTGATTTACTCCATTCACTTTGCGATTCCTCGGTGGCCAAGCGCTACATCCGCTAGAACCAGAGTAAGATCCAGTGACCCACCACCGGGGGTAGCGCCGGGCCATGCCCGGCGGCATCAGCCCGTCACAACCAGGGCAGGATCCAGTGGTCCACCAGCAGGAAGGCGAACAGCGCCATCAGGTAGACGATGGAGTAATAGAACATCTTCATCGAGAACAGTTCGTCCGGCGGATTGAGCATGCGCCAGGCGTACCAGAGGAACACCGCATTGAGCACGATCGCGCCGCCCAGGTAGAACGCACCGCTCATGCCCACCAGGTACGGCAGCAGACAGACCAGCGCCAGCACCACCGAATACACCATGATCTGCTTGCGGGTGTGCACCACGCCGTGGGTCACCGGCAGCATGGGGATCTCCGCTTTGGCGTAGTCCTCGCGGCGGAAGATCGCCAGCGCCCAGAAGTGCGGCGGCGTCCAGATGAAGATGATCAGCACCAGCAGCGACGAGTACGCCCAGTCCGACGAGCCCTGCATGCCGGTCACCGCAGCCCAGCCCAGCATCGGCGGCATCGCGCCGGCCAGGCCACCGATGACGATGTTCTGCGAGGTCGCACGCTTGAGGTACACGGTGTAGATCACCGCGTAGCCGATCAGCGAGGCAAAGGTCAGCACGGCGGTGATCAGGTTCACCCACAGCACCAGGATGACCATCGACAGCACGATCAGCACGCCGGCGAACACCAGCACCTGCCACGGCTTGACCTTGCCCACCACCAGCGGACGCCACGAGGTGCGGGCCATCTGCGCATCGATGTGCGCATCCAGCAGCTGGTTGATCGCCGCGGCCGCCGAAGCGGCCAGCCAGATGCCCAGGAAGCCGAGCACGCCTGCGCGCACCTGCTCCCAGCTGGGCACGCCGGGGATGGCCAGGACCATGCCGACCAGGGCGGTGAAGACAATGAGGGCAACGACCTTGGGCTTGGTCAGGTCCCAGTACTGGCGGTAATTGGAAAACATGGAATCAGTCCGGGGCACGCAGGCGGGCCAGCAGGCTGACCAGCACGAACAACAGGGCAACGGCCACGCCGTTGTGGGCCACCGCCACTTCCAGCGGCAGCGCCAGCTTCACATTGAGGATGCCGAGGGTGACCTGCAGCACCAGCAGCGCGATCAACGCGCTGGCCCAGCCACGCATGCTCGGCAACCGGAACAGGCGCACGCCCAGCCACAGCAGGTAGAGGGCCACCACCACCGCGAACAGGCGGTGTGCCATCTGGATGGCGATGCGCGACGCGCCATCCAGCACGCCGCCTTCGTAATCCACGCCGATGCCGCGCCACAGGGTGAAGCCTTCGACGAAGTTGTGCTGCGGCCACCACTGGTTGGCGCAGCGCGGGAAGTTGTCCAACGAGGCGCTGCCACCGCCGCAGGCCAGCGCCGCGTAATTGGCGCTGACCCAGCCCCCCAGCGCGATCTGGGTGACCAGCACCGCTACGCCGATGCGCAGCAGCCACTTCAGCTTCGGCGCCTCGGCCAGGGTGATCGGCATGTGCGTCGCGCGCCAGGCCATCCACACCAGCAGGCCGAACATCAGCATGCCACCGAGCAGATGGCCCATCACTACGATGGGTTTGAGCAGCAGGGTCACCGTCCACATGCCCAGCAAGGCCTGGAAGATCACCACCGCCAGGGTCAGCAATGCAGCGCGCGCCAGGTCGATGTTGCTCCAGCGCAGCGCGGCGATCAGCAGGATCGCCTCACCGATCAACGCCAGCACGCTGGCCGTGCCATGCCAGCCCATCATGTACAGCGGTATGCCGGCGGCCACCAGCACGCAGGCGGTCACCACCGCCGTGCTTCCGAATCGCCGCTTGCGCGTGGCCAACAGGGCCAGGGTCAGGATCTCGATGCCCAGCGCGCCAGCCAGGAAGCGGTGCACCTGCTCACGCCAGGCCTTGTGGGTCTCCAGCGGGCGGATCTCCGCCGCCGGGTGGCCGATGGTCTCTTCCACGTGCTGCGGCCAGGTGGCCTGGCCATAGCAGGTCGGCCAGTCCGGGCAGCTCAGGCCGGCATCGGACAGGCGCACGAACGCGCCGAACATGATCGTGCTCGCGGTCATGATCATGGCGAACCACGCCAGGCGGTGGAAATTGCGGTGCAGCGCCGGACGCGCGGAAAGGCTCATCAAACGGGACTCACTTCAGTTTCAGCAACGTGGCCATGTCCTTGCGCAGGCCACCCAGGTCGGTGCCCGGGGCATGACGCATGATCACGAAGCCGTTCGGATCGATCACGTAGACCGGCAGGCCAGCCGGATCGTCGACGCCGGGCAGGGCCGCGCGCAGTGCTGGCGACGGAGCCAGCGGCCGCAGCGCGGGCAGCGAGGCGATCGACGCCGGTGGCGTTCCCAGCCACAGGATTTCGACATTATCGGCGTTATGGCCGAACAGCTGCCACACCTTGCCCAGTCCCTGCGACAAAGTGACGCACTGCGCGTCGCAGGCACCGGCCGGCGCCACCAGCAGACGCCAGGTACGGGCCTCGGGGTTCCAGGCGTAGGGCTGGCCGCTGGCCAGGGTCGGCGCCTGCTGGCGCAGGTCCACCGGCGGCTTCAGCAGCTGGCCGGCATTGCGGTGCCCGGTCGGTTGCCAGCCGGAGAAGCGCAGCACGGCGGCCAGTGCCATCGCCCCGAAGAACACGGCAAACAGCAGCACCAGGGTCCGGCGGCCGGAGCCGCGCGCCTGCGGGGACGTAGCAGTGTTCATGCGGGGCATTTTCTCATGGTTGGGTAAGGGATGCCGGTAGTGCCGGTCGCTGGCCGGCACCCAGGAAACCGAGGGATTGCCGGCCAGCGGCCGGCACTACCGGGCGATGGGGCGCCTCCTGCGCCATTCCAGTACCAGCGCCACCACCAGCACGGTCAGCGCCAGCCCGAACCACTGCACGGCGTAGCCCAGGTGACGCTGCGGCGGCAGCGTGTTCGGCAGCAGGTCCAGATCGCGTTCGTCGCCGAATGGCAGTGCCGGGTCCAGGCGCAGGACGCGGTCGGGCAATACCGGTAGGCCAAGCGCCGCCGCCAGGCCTTCGGCGGGCAAACGGCTGGCCAGCCAACGCCCGGCCTCATCGGTAGCGGAGAACGCCGGGCCCAGTGCCAGTCCCGCCGACGGCGGCGGCGCCAATAACCCACGCACCGCCACCGGCGAAGGCGGCGCCGGCACATCCGGCAGCGTGCGATCCGGCGGCAGCGCGCGCCAGCCGAGGTCGACCAGCAGCACGCTGCCTCCGTCACTGCGGAACGGACGATAGATCTTCACCCCGGCGCGACCATGCCGGGTCTGGTTGTCCAGCAGCACCACGCCGGGCAGGAAGCGGCCGTGGTCGGCCACGCCATGCAACGCGCCGGGCGCCGCCAGAGCCTGCGCCAGTGGCAGCGCCTGTGCCACGGCTGGACCTTGTGCATCCAACATTGCCTGTTTGGCATGCATGCGCTGCAGCTGCCACAGCCCCAATGCGCTGAAACCGGCCATCGCCAGCACCGCCAACAGCCAGCCGATCACGCGCGTGTGCTGGCGCATCATGACAAGTCCGCGCAAACGCGGTCAGATAGGCCCATCCACCCTGCCCTCGAGCCGCGCATGAGTGATTCGCTGAAGACCCTGCTGGTAATCGCGTTTCTGATCGTCATCGTCTGGAATCTGGGCGCCGGCCTGTATTACCTGCTGGTCGACCGCGGCCAGACCAAGCGCACGGTCAACGCACTGACACGCCGCATCGCGGTGTCGGTGGCGTTGATCCTGCTGGTGATCGTGAGCATCTACATGGGCTGGATAAAACCGCACGGCATCGGCGGCTGAGGCCACCGATACGTGCGCGGTCAAAGCACGTAGACGAACATGAAGAGCATCAGCCACACCACGTCGACGAAGTGCCAGTACCACGCGGCGGCTTCGAAACCGAAATGGTTGTCGCGGGTGAAGTGCCCCTTGGCCGAACGCAGCCACATCACGATCAGCATGATCGTGCCCAGCAGCACGTGCGCACCGTGGAAGCCGGTCAGCATGAAGAACGTTGAACCGTAGATGCCCGAACCGAGCGTCAGGTTCAGTTCCTTGTAGGCGTGGATGTACTCCTCCGCCTGCAGGGTCAGGAAGCCGAGGCCGAGCACCACGGTCAGGCCCAGCCAGATCAGCAGCTGGCGGCGGTTGCCCGCCTTCAGTGCGTGGTGGGCGATGGTCAGGGTCACGCCGGAGGTCAGCAGGATCAGCGTATTGATCAGCGGCAGGCCCCAGGCCGGAATGGTCTGGAACGCGCCACCGATCGCCGCCGGGCCATTGGTCGGCCATCCGGCGGAATAGCCCTGCCAGAGCAGCTCGTTGGTCATCACCCCGCGGCCTTCGCCGCTGAGCCACGACAGGCCCAGGTTGCGGGTGTAGAACAGCGCGCCGAAGAACGCACCGAAGAACATCACTTCGGAGAAGATGAACCAGATCATCCCCATCCGGAACGAGCCATCGACCTGATGGTTGTAGTTGCCGGCCTGCGATTCGCGCACCACGTCGCTGAACCACCAGAACAGGGTCAGCACCAGCATCGCGATGCCGATGTAGAACGTCCAGCGTCCCCAGCTGGCATCGTTGAGCCAGCTGGCCACACCGACCATGGTCACCATCATCGCGATGGAACCCACGAACGGCCATTTGCTCTGGGCCGGGACGAAGTACACGTTGGCGTCGGTCGGTGTCTGGGCCATGTCGGTATCCGGGGTCAGGGTGCGGCGTGCGCGCCTTCCGAGGTGGCGGCCGGAGCCAGCCGATCGGACAGCGCGTCGTTGCGGTAGAAGGTGTAGGACAGCGTGATCGTCTTGATCTCCGGTGGCAGGTCCGGATCGACGATGAAGCGCACCGGCATGTCGCGCTTCTCGCCGGCCTGCAGCGTCTGCGCGGTGAAACAGAAGCACTCGGTCTTGCTGAAGAAGCCCGACGCACGCGCCGGCGCCACCGAAGGCACCGCGCTGCCGACCACTGCCTGCTGGCTGTCATTGCGGGCGAAGTACAGCGCTTCGTTGAGTTCGCCCGGCACCACGTCCATCGTCAGCTGCTCGGGATGGAACGACCATGGCAGCCGTGAGTTGACCCCGCCATCGAATTCCACGCGCACGGTGCGCTTGCCGGTCACGGCGCCGGTACTGGCCTCGCTGCCGGGACCGCGTTCCAGGCGCACGCCGAACACCTTTTCGCAGGCGATGCGGTACAGCGGTACCAGCGAGAACGTGAGCAGGAACACCGCCACCGCCACACCGATCAGGCGCGGCAGTCCCGCACTGCGTGACGGTGTGCTGGCCGGTGCGTCGCTCATCGGCCGATCACCCCACTGAGGATGAAGCCGACGTAGACCAGCACGGCGATGGCGCCGACCCACATCGCCGTGCGCCTGGCGCGCTGGCGTTGCTGCTCGATGCTTCCACCCTGGTAGAGCCGACCGCTGGTCGGCTGCGCTTCGCTGTTGTAGAGCCGACCGTTGGTCGGCTGCTTTTCGTCAGTCGAGCATGGCTCGACTCTACCGATCGGGAGCGGGCTTTCGTTATGCATGCCCCACCTCAATGCGTGATGTCGTCATGCGCCAGATCCCCCGGGCGGATGGTCGGCGGCGTGGTGAAGGTATGCGCCGGCGCCGGCGACGGCAGCGTCCATTCCAGGCCGCGCGCACCTTCCCACGATCGGGCCTCGGCCTTCTCGCCATTGCGCAGCGAGGACAGCAGGATCGCGGCCATCATGAACGGCGTGGCGAACATGCCGAACGCACCGATCGAGCTGATCAGGTTCCAGTCGGCGAAGGCCACGCTGTAGTCGGGAATACGCCGCGGCATGCCGGCCAGGCCGAGGAAGTGCTGCGGGAAGAACAACAGGTTGACGAACACGATCGACCACCAGAAGTGCACCTTGGCCCACTTCTCGCTGTACATCCGCCCGGTCCACTTCGGCCACCAGTAGTACACCGCCGCGATCAGCGCGAACACCGCGCCGGTCACCAGCACGTAGTGGAAGTGCGCGACCACGAAGTAGGTGTCGTGGTACTGGAAGTCAGCCGCCACGATCGCCAGCATCAGGCCGGAGAAGCCACCGATGGTGAACAGGATGACGAACGCCACCGACCACAGCATCGGTGCCTCGAACGTCAGCGAGCCACGCCACATGGTGCTGACCCAGTTGAACACCTTCACCCCGGTCGGGATCGAGATCAGCATGGTGGCGAACATGAAGTAGATCTCGCCACCCAGCGGCATGCCCACGGTGAACATGTGGTGGGCCCAGACGATGAACGACAGGAACGCGATGGCGGCGGTGGCGTACACCATCGCCTGGTAGCCGAACAGCGGCTTGCGGCTGAAGGTCGGGATGATCTCGCTGACCACGCCGAAGGCGGGCAGGATCATGATGTAGACCTCGGGGTGCCCGAAGAACCAGAAGATGTGCTGGTACATCACCGGGTCACCGCCACCGGCGGCGTTGAAGAAGCTGGTACCGAAGAACTTGTCGGTCAGCAGCATGGTCACCGCACCGGCCAACACCGGCATCACCGCGATCAGCAGGAACGCAGTGATCAGCCAGGCCCAGCAGAAGATCGGCATCTTCAGCAGGTCGATGCCCGGCGCACGCATGTTCAGCACGGTGGCGATGATGTTGATCGCGCCCATGATCGAGCTGATGCCGGCCACGTGGATGGCGAACACGCTGAAGGCGACGTTGTAGCCGCCCTGCAGCGACAGCGGCGGGTACAGCGTCCAGCCGCCGGCCGGCGCACCACCGGGCAGGAACAGGGTCAGCAGCAGCAGGCTGAAGGCCACCGGCAACAGCCAGAACGACCAGTTGTTCATGCGCGGCAGCGCCATGTCCGGCGCGCCGATCTGCAGCGGGATCATCCAGTTGGCGAGGCCGACGAAGGCCGGCATCACGCCGCCGAAGATCATCACCAGCGCATGCACGGTGGTCATCTGGTTGAAGAACTCGGGCTTGACGAACTGCAGGCCCGGCTGCGCCAGCTCAGCGCGGATCACCACGCTCATCGCCGCACCGATGATGAACATGATGAAGCTGAAACCCAGGTACAGCGTGCCGATGTCCTTGTGGTTGGTCGAGAAGAACCAACGCTCGAAGAAACTCTGCTGGTGATGGTGATCGTCGTGCCCAACTGCCGAGTGCGCCATTGCAAAACACCTCTCAGAATCGGTTGTCACCACGGCCGCGAACGGCCGCGGGCTTTACATCACGCTCCGTTGGCCGCGGTGGCAGGCGCGCTGCCCGCTTCTGCAGCAGCAGGCGCAGCCGGTGCCTCGCTCGCCGGTGCAGTCGGTGCAGCCGGTTCGGCAGGTGCCGCCGGCGTTGCCGGCTCGGCGGGCGGCGCCGGCTTGCGCTGCGCCAGCCACTGTTTGAACTCTTCCTTGGACACCGCCTCGACCACGATCGGCATGAAGCCATGGTCCTTGCCGCACAGCTCGGCGCACTGGCCGCGGTAGACGCCGGGCTGCTCGATGCTGGTCCAGGCCTCATTGATGAAACCGGGGATGGCGTCCTGCTTCCAGCCCAGCGCCGGCACCCACCAGGCGTGGATCACGTCGTCGGAGGTGATGACGAAGCGCACCTTGGTATCGACCGGCAGCACCAGGCGGTTGTCGACATCCAGCAGGTAATGCGGGTGAGTCTCGCGGGTCGGCACGATGCCACTTTGCCGCACGCGGTCGGACTCGCGGTCCAGGCGGCTGGTGAAGGTGACGTTCTCGCCGAGATATTCGTACTTCCACATCCACTGGTAGCCGGTGACCTTCACCGTCATCTCGGCATCGCGGGTGTCGTACATCTTGATCAGGTTGGCCGTGGCCGGCCATGCCATCACGATCAGGATGATCACCGGGATCACCGTCCAGATGATCTCGGCCTTGGTGTTGTGGCTGAAGGTGGCGGCGACCGCACCCTTGGATTTGCGGAACTTGAAGATGGCGTAGGCCATCGCCCCGAACACGATGACGCCGATCACCGTGCAGATGATCAACGAGAGATTGTTCGATTCCCAGGCCAGGCGCGAGGTCTGGGTCACCCCCTTGCCCATGTTCAGCTGCCACGGCTTGGGATCGGCCGCCTGGGCCCAGGCCAACGCCGGCATCAGTCCCCCGGCCACCATGGCGGCGACCGCTGCAACGCACTTCGTGCCCCACCTGCTGCTTTGCTTCATTGCCTAGACCCTTAGCGTCGTCGGTTGCCGCCATCGCTGGCGGCGAGCAAGCTTTCAAGTGTCTCTGCGAGCGTCTGACGTTCGGCCGGCGCGAGGAAACTCCCCACCTCCACCTGCCGGCCGCTGGATGCCAGCCGGACCCTCTCGTCGTCGGTGAGCAGGCGCACCCAGTGGGGGTGGGCCCGGAACACCGGCGATCCACCGGGTACGGGGATGACCTCCACGTACGCCGGCACTACCCGGATCTCCTCCTGCCGTTCACCACTGCGCCACAAGGCACGCAGTGCCGCCGCCAGCACCAGGCTGTACAGCAGCGCGAACAGGGGGGCGAATGCATTGCCGGCCAACCACCCGAGGGCGGACACCAGCCACATCGCACCCGACAACACGGTGAACAACAGGACGAACTGCCGGGCATCGAGCGCCCGTGGGGGACGCAGCCGCAGCTGCGTACCTGACCCATCCGGAGCTGGAAGCACCTCGATCATGTCGCAACCGCGTTCCTGCCGCGGGAAACGTCTCGATGGTAGCCCCGCCCTCTCGCCGGTAGCAAGGGTGCATTCACACTTTTTACCATGCTGCAACACAGCATGAGGTCGGCGGCACGAATGACGAATTCAGCACAAATTCTGCCAAGCTTGCTGAACACGCTGAATCCACCGCAGCTAGGGGCTATCAGCGCGTCACGAAGGTGGCTGATGGGCACTTCCGCAACCCGCAAAAATGATTAAAATCGCCAAGTTTTCCACTGGCCGGACCGGCATGAACGCACCTTCCTCCTCCCCTGCCGCCCACGACGCTCCGCGTCCCGGCGCGCTGCTGTCGCCGGAACTGCCGGCGCCCCCCAACCCGTTCCGCCAGGCCATCACCGATGGCTGGTTGAAGGACGAGGCCAGCCACGTGCGCGAGCTGCTGGCGCAGGCCCGCCTGCCCGCCGAAGAGCAGGCCAAGGTGCAGGCGCTGGCCGCCGACCTGGTCGGCCGCGTGCGCGTGCGTGCCAAGGACCAGGGTGCGATCGAAGCCTTCATGCGCCAGTACGACCTGGGCAGCGAGGAAGGCGTGCTGCTGATGTGCGTGGCCGAGGCGCTGCTGCGCATTCCGGACCAGGACACCGCCGACAAGCTGATCCGCGACAAGCTGGCCGATGCCGACTGGGAAAAGCACCTGGGCGGCAGCGACTCCGTGCTGGTCAACGCCTCCACCTGGGGCCTGATGCTGACCGGCAAGCTGGTGCAGATGAACGACGCCACCCGTGCCGATGCGCCCAGCGCGTTCAAGCGTCTGGTCGGCCGCGTCGGTGAGCCGGTGGTGCGCCTGGCCGTGCGCCAGGCGATGAAGATCATGGGCCACCAGTTCGTCATGGGCCGCACCATCAGCGAAGCGCTGTCGCGCTCGCACAAGGGCGACAACGCGAACTACCGCTACTCGTTCGACATGCTGGGCGAAGGCGCGCTGACCATGAAGGACGCGCTGCGCTACCTGGAAGACTACCGTCGTGCGATCCACGCCATCGGCGGCGACCACAAGGCACGCGGCGGCCGTCCGGACGGCGACGTCAACAACGCCCCGGGCATCTCGATCAAACTGTCGGCGCTGTACCCGCGCTACGAGCACGCCAAGCGCGAGCGCGTGCTGAAGGACCTGGTGCCGGGCGTGCTGGAACTGGCACAACTGGCCAAGAGCTACGGCATCGGCTGCACCGTCGACGCCGAAGAGTCCGACCGCCTGGAACTGTCGCTGGACATCATCGAGCAGGTCTTCTCCGACGCCTCGCTGGCCGGCTGGGACGGCTTCGGCGTGGTCGTGCAGGCCTACCAGAAGCGCACGCCGTACACGATCGACCACCTGGCCGACATGGCCCGCCGCGCCGGTCGCCGCCTGCAGGTGCGCCTGGTCAAGGGCGCCTACTGGGACGCCGAGATCAAGCGCGCGCAGATCGAAGGCTACCCGGGCTACCCGGTGTTCACCCGCAAGCAGAACACCGATGTCTCCTACCTGGCCTGCGCCAAGCGCCTGTTCACGCATGCCGACGCGATCTACCCGATGTTCGCCACGCACAACGCACACACCATCGCGGCCGTGCGCAGCATCGCCAACGGTGGCGTGTACGAGCACCAGAAGCTGCACGGCATGGGCGATGACCTGTACGCGGAAGTGGTGCCGGCCGACCGCTTGAACCTGCCCTGCCGCGTGTATGCACCGGTCGGTTCGCATGAAGACCTGCTGCCGTACCTGGTGCGTCGCCTGCTGGAAAACGGCGCCAACTCCAGCTTCGTCAACCGCATCACCGACGAGCGCGTGCCGATCGCCGACCTGATCCGCGATCCGGTCGAGATGGTTGCTTCGTTCGAATCGATTCCGCATCCCAAGATCCCGCTGCCGGTTGACCTGCTGCGCAGCCAGAACCACGACAGGAAGAACTCCATGGGCGCCAACCTCGCCAACGACAACGAACTGCGCGCCCTCGCCGAGCAGATCAACGCTGCAGTGAAGCCGTGGCAGGCCGCCCCGCTGGTGCCGGGTGCCAACCCGGCCGGCGCCGCGCTGCCGGTGACCAACCCGGCCGACACCCGCGAAGTGGTCGGCCAGTGGCTGGCCGCCGATGCCGCCACCGTGCAGAAGGCCCTGGCCAACGCCGTGGCCGCGCAGCCGGCCTGGAACCGCACCCCGGCCGCCAGCCGCGCCGCCATCCTCGAGCACGCCGCCGACCAGCTGGAAGCGCGCATGCCGGAGTTCATGGCGCTGTGCGTGAAGGAAGCCGGCAAGAGCCTGCCCGACAGCATCGCCGAAGTGCGCGAAGCGGTGGACTTCCTGCGCTACTACGCCAAGCAGGCGCGCGAGCAGTTCAGCCACGCCGAGAAGCTGCCAAGCCCGACCGGTGAGTCCAACGAGCTGCAACTGCACGGCCGTGGCGTGTTCGTCTGCATCAGCCCGTGGAACTTCCCGCTGGCGATCTTCCTGGGCCAGGTCGCTGCCGCCCTGGCCGCCGGCAACAGCGTCATCGCCAAGCCGGCCGAGCAGACCAACTTGATTGGCTACTACGCGGTGAAGCTGCTGCACGACGCCGGCGTGCCGGCCGAGGTGGTGCAGTTCCTGCCGGGCGACGGTGCCACCGTGGGTGCCGCGCTCACTGCCGACCCGCGCGTGGCCGGCGTGGCCTTCACCGGCTCCACCGACACCGCCCGTGCGATCAACCGCGCGATGGCCGCACGTGACGCCGCCATCGGCGTGCTGATCGCCGAAACCGGCGGCCAGAACGCCTTCATCGCCGACTCCTCGGCACTGCCGGAACAGCTGGTCAAGGATGCGATCGGCTCCGCCTTCACCTCGGCCGGCCAGCGCTGCTCGGCCGCGCGCGTGCTGTTCGTGCAGGACGACATCGCCGACAAGGTGATGACCATGCTGGCCGGCGCGATGAAGGAACTGAAGGTCGGCAACCCGGGCCTGCTGTCCACCGACGTCGGCCCGGTGATCGACGCCGACGCGCTGAAGATCCTGCAGGACCACGCCGAGCGCATGGACCGCGAAGCGCGCCTGATCGCCGCCGCCGAGCTGTCTGCCGAAGCGGCCAACGGCACCTACTTCGCGCCGCGTGCGTATGAACTGAAGGACCTGGGCCAGCTGCACAAGGAAATCTTCGGGCCGGTCCTGCACGTGATCCGCTGGAAGGGCGACCAGCTCGACGCGGTGATCGACCAGATCAACGCCACCGGCTACGGCCTGACCCTGGGCGTGCATTCGCGCATTGACGAGACCGTCGACCGCATCAGCAACGGCGTCCATGTCGGCAACGTCTACGTCAACCGCAACCAGATCGGTGCGGTGGTCGGCGTGCAGCCGTTCGGCGGCCAGGGCCTGTCCGGCACCGGTCCGAAGGCCGGCGGCCCGCACTACCTGCTGCGCTTCGCCACCGAAAAGACGGTGACGGTGAATACCACCGCCGCCGGTGGCAACGCCTCGCTGCTGACCCTGGGCGACTGATCGCCCGATAGTTGCAGTGAACGAAAAACCCCGCGAAAGCGGGGTTTTTTGTGCCTTTTTTCCTGTGGCGCCGAGCGTGGGCTCGGCGCTACACCCGCATCAGGCCGCGCCAATGACGCAACGCCACCAGCGCGTTGATCCAGAAGCCCACGTACAGGATCGAGGTCAGGTGCAGGCCACGGCTGTAGTACAGCGGCACTGCCACGGTGTTCACCAACAGCCACACCCACCACGATTCCAGCTTGCGCCGCATCATCAGGATCTGCGCGATCACGCTCAGCACCAGTACCGCCGAATCGATGTAGGGCGCGTAGGCGTTGGTCAGGCGGGTCAGCATCCAGCCGTAGCCGAACGTGGCCACCACCGCCAGCGGCGCCAGCCAGGCCCATGCACGCGGTCGCAATGAGGTGATCGGCAGCGGCGCACCGTGATCGCCACGCAGCCACTGCCACCAGCCCAGCACGCTGATGGCAATGAAGAAGAACTGCAGCACCATGTCCGCGTACAGATGCGAGCGCTCGAACACCGCGGCAAACAGCGCACAGCCGACGATGCCCAGCCACCAGGTGTGCACGTTGTTGCGGCCGGCCAGCAGGATCGAGCCGGCGACGGCGATGTTGGCAGCCAGCTCCAGCTGGAAGTTCGGATCGGACAGGTTCATGGCGCTATTGTCGTGGATCCACGCCGTGGATGGCTGCGCTCTTCAGTAGATCCACATCACGCGTGGATGGCCCGGGGCCACAGAAAAAGAAAGCCCCGCTTGCGCGGGGCCTTCCGTGTGCTGCGTCAGGCCGAGGCCCGAATCAGAACTTGTACTGGAACGAAGCCGCCAGCACGTCGCCACGGACCTTGTACTTGCCCGACAGCGAGTTGCCCTGGTTGTTGTTGCCAGCCGGCACGTAAACGTTCGGGTCGCTGGTGAACAGATGGGTATAGCCCAGGTTGTACTCGGTGTTCGCCGACGGGGTCCAGCCCACGCCCAGCGACAGCCACTTGCGGCTGGTATCCGGCACACGCACGTCGCGGTGGGCGTCGGTGGTCGGGGTCTGGTCCAGCGCCACACCACCACGCAGGGTGACGGTATCGCTCAGCTTGTAGTCGGCGCCCAGCGACACGAAGGTGGTATCGCGGTAGCCGAACTTCAGCTCCGAATTCGGCTGCGGCGAGGCGTAGTCGACGGTGACGTTGTCAAAGGCGGTCGACCAGGCGGTACGGGTCACGTCGCCCATCACGGTCCAGCGGTCGTTGACCTTGTGGGTCACGCTCAGGGTGGCCGAGGCCGGCATGGTGACGTTGGCCTTGCCGCTGGTGTCCATGAACCAGCCGCGGGTGTTCGGCGAGTTGGTCAGCAGGGCACGGGCACGATCGGCGCCGCTGAAGGTCGCATCACCACCGGTGATCTTGTGCTTGACCTTGGAACGGTAGCTCAGGCCGATGTGGGTGTTCTCGTCCAGCGAGAACAGGCCACCGACGGTCCAGCCCACGGCATTGTTGTCGCCTTCGATCTTCAGGGTGCCATCCGAGCTGCCCGGGGTGAAGCCCGGAGCACCAGCACCGGCCAAGATGCTGCCGTAGTCGATGGCGTTGCTCAGCTCGATGGTCAGGTGTTCAACAAACACCGACGCGCCGAAGGACACGTATGGATTGACGTCATACGACGCGGCGAAGCCAAGGTCGATGGCCTTCAGATCGGTCTTCAGGCCGCTGTAACGACCGACCCAACCGTTGTCGTATTCGGTCTTGAAGCCGAACGGAGCGGTCAACGACACACCGAAGTGGGCCTGCTCGCCGATCGGCATGTGGAAGTACGCAGCCGGAACCGGGGCGATCATGCCGGCGTCGCCGCCGTTGCCGCCCTGGGCCGGGAAGCCATTCGGGGTCCGCTGGCTGACGCCGGTACGGCCGGTGCCCTTGTACTTGGCACCGAAGCTGATGGCGCTCAGGTCGCCCTGGACCATCGTGCCTTCCAGCTGGCGCATGCCGGCCGGGTTGACGGCGATGATGGAGGCGTCGCCTTCGGCGCTGCCGGAACCGGCGAACGCGCGGCCGAGGCCCTTGGCGCTGTTTTCCTTCAGCTGGAAGGCAGCAGCGTTGGCGTCGGCGGCGGCCAGCGCACCGGCAACGCCGACGGCCAGCAGGGTCAGACGGGCAATGGTGGAAGCGGTTTGCATCGTAGTTCTCTCTCCGGTAAGCGGTGATGGTGCTCTGAGTGCGCCTGCGCCCGGCAGGCCTTGGGGCCCTTCGGAGCGCGCCGGATTCCCCTCCCGACATACGACGCCGTATGCGAGTATTACCCAGAGCTGTTAATGAAACAATAACAGCGCAGGCGCTTTTTTCGTCCCAGAAGCTGAACAGGACAATCCCCGCCGTAAGCGCCCGCACGCTAGGCTATTGCCCATGTTCGTCTCCCTCCCGTCGCGCAAGAAGGCGGCCCTGCGCTGGGCCACGCCCGTGCTGTTTGCGGCACTGTGGCTGGCGTTCCTGTGGTCGATCTCGCGTCCGGACGACGCCCGGGGCAGCCTCTGGCTGGACTGGGGCGCCCTGTCCACCGGCCTGACCCACCCGCTGGACTGGTGGGCGACCCTGCAGGACGGCAGCGTGCTGCGGCTGTTCACGGCCCTGTTCCTGCACGCGGACTGGTCACACCTGCTGGGCAACCTGGTATTCCTG
>OFRD01000451.1_pt1 | contig 15747 bp, 12 predicted proteins | sample 1543041 | NCBI WGS metagenome assembly OFRD01 (sample SAMN07774234, study PRJEB24372) | wastewater metagenome | isolation source: Exp Tend CN 100WW | collected 2016-02
TTTGGAAGGTATAACCTGCTTTTAATAACTGCTGCCTTGCAATGAGCAAATTATGACGATTAAAACCACTGGCATCAGAGATTGGATATTGCCAAGCCTTAAGCACGCCCTGACGTTGAATCGGATTTAATCGTGCTAAATACGGCTTTAAAATCGCCATTTCTGCCGGACTAGGAACACCTTTCGCTTCAAGTTCACTGTTGGAAAAATAGCTCTGTAAGCGTTGATATTGTCCATAAAACAAAGCTTTATTTTGCCATTCAAAATCATAAGCGTTAGTAATGGCTTGACGAAATTGAATGTCATTAAAAGGGGCACGGCGCGTATTAAATACAAAACTTTGTGTCGCAATGGGGTTGTGATGCTGAAATTTATATTTCACCACCATCCCCGATTTCACAGCAGGAAAATTGTATTCCGTAACCCATTTACGCGCAGTCATTTCTTCATGCAAGGTATATTGACCCGACTTAAAACCTTCAAAAGCAATGTCTAAGCTACGGTAATAGACATACTTCAAACGCGCAAAGTTATAACGCCCTTTATTCACCGCTAAGTCTTTGCCCCAATAATTGGGATTTAGCTTATAGGTAATACTGCGACCCGCATCAATGCGATCAATTAAATAAGGCCCTGAACCTAGAATCGGTTGCAAAGTGACACGGGTAAAATCTTTATGCTGCCAATCCTTTTTTGAATAAATTGGCATTTGCGACAAAATCAGCGGCATTTCTGAATTTTTGTCCGATTTAAAACTCATCTTGACCACATATTTGGACAAGACTTCAATTTTATCCAAATCGGCCAGATACATTTGCAAACCCGGATTGGACTTAGTCTGATAAGCATCAAAACTAAACTTTACATCTTGCGCTGTCACAGCACTGCCATCGTTAAAACGTGCTTTGGGATTTAAATGAAAAATGACATATTGGGTTTTTTGAGGATCAAAGGTAACTTTTTCTGCCAGCAAAGGATACATGACCCCAGGCTCATCCAGTGAACTTGACATCAACGAGTCAAACAGATGTTCAACCCCATCTGTGGAACTGCCTTTACCATTCATACTATTTAAGTTATCGAACGTGCCATTACTGGCGGTACTTAAATAGCCTCCTTTCGGTGCATGGGCATTGGCATAAGGCATGACAGACAAGCCAGCATATTTCGGCTGACTATGTACGGCAATATACGGTGTAGTCTGCACAGCAGCCCACACCCCTTGAGTCAGAAGACCCAGTCCACAGGCAAAACCAAAGCGTTTTGCGCTAGCCAATAACATGTAAAAGCACTCCCTGTCTTTGCATGTTTTATAAGTTTGGAACTTTAATCACTTCACCAATACGCAATTGAGTATTCGTTTGAATATCATTCATTTCAGCGAGTTTTCCAGTATCCACACCATAACGGTTTGCCAAACCAATCAAGGTATCACCGCGTTTAATTTTATAGTCAGCCACTGTTTTTGGAACTACAATCTGTTGACCTACCCGTAAACTGGCACGGGCATTTAAATCATTTAGCGCAGCCAATTCAGCCACCGATACTCCAGACCGACTCGCAATGGCATTTAAAGACTCACCCGGTTTTACCGTATAGGCTTCAGTATTGCGCAATGGTTTCGCGGCTTTGGTGCTTGGTGCATCCACCTTTATTTCAGGCTTTGGCAGATCACCTTCAATTTTTAAGCGTTGCCCGACCCGTACATTTGAAGTCCGCGACAAACCATTTAAAGTCGCTAAATAGTCCAACTGTAAGTGATATTTTTTCGCAATGCTGCTGAGTGTTTCACCCGATTTCACCACATGAGTATCACTCTGTTTTTCAGTACTCTGCTTTTCCGCACTGGCTTTTTCAATTTTTGCTTCGACTTTACTTGCGACAGGTTCTTCACCGCTCAGTTTTAAACGCTGTCCCACACGTAATCCCGTATTACGATTCATGCCATTGATATTGGCAATATAGTCCATGCCTAAATTATATTTCGCAGAAATGGCAGATAAACTATCACCCGATTGCACCGTGTAACTCTCTGGAACTGTTGAACCAGCAGGAATTTTAATGCTTTGACCGACTTGTAAACCACTGTTGTTGGTAAGTTTATTAAGCTGCGCCAATTCAGTTAAAGATATTTTTGATTGTGCTGCAATGCTATACAAAGTATCGCCACGTTGTACCTGATAATTTTCAGTTTTATACGATGGTTCTACAATTGCTGCATCCACTTTAACAGGGGTGGATTTTTCTTCCGGTTTACTGTCTACCTTGGTATCTACTTCCTGTAATGGAACATTAATTTTTTGTCCCACCATTAAATGACTGCCCGAAGTTAAACCCGTGGTTAAGTCTGCCAATTCTTGATTAGACAAAGCATAACGGTCTGCAATCAGTTTTAAGTATTCACCGCGTTTAACCACATACGGCTTGGTCTTTACTTTAGAAACTGGGCTTGCACTGCTTGCCTTATTTTCTGTTTTATTCGAATTTGCCGAAGCGGTTTCTTTTAATGCTAATTTTTGCCCAACACGCACGCCACTGTTTACAGCCAAATCATTGTAATCCGCCAGTTGTTTGACCGACAGACCAAATTGGCTCGCAATGCCGGTTAAGCTGTCATTGGCTTGCACCACATAGGTTTCAGGTGCTGCTTTGGTCTTAGGCGATGTAGATGATTCGGTATTTTGTGGCTTCGCATCGTATAAATAAATGCTGGTTCCCACATAAAGCGGTGAACTTGGATCAATCTGATTCCACTTCGCCACATCACGCCAATTCAAACCATTTTTCATGGCAATCACTGCCAGCGTATCCCCCGGAAGCACCGTATAAGTGCTGCGCTTGCCTTTAGGCGGCACGACAACAATTTCTGAATCCGTCTTAACGTAATTTTTACCTTGGTTACGTTTGGCTTCATCAGAATCCGCTTTGGTATTTTCAGCTACGCCTTTTGGATACGAGAATCCTTTGGTTAATTCCTTCCCTTGTTGCTCCGCAACAGACTGACTGGTTTGAATCGCGGTTAATTTAATTTTACCGTCAAAAGGATCAGTAATTTCTGTGCCTTGCGGTGCGATTGCTTTAATTTCTTCGACCACTTTCTCTTGTTCAGCTTTACTGGCTACGGGCTGAAGCACTTGCTCTACGGTTTTATTTTCACCTTCAGCTTTGACTGCCGCCAAAATCTGTTCACGCTCACGTGCAGATAACGGTGGCTCAACGCTCACAAGTTTAACATTGGCAACTTGAGTGACCGCAACAGGAATACGTGGTGCACTTGGAATATCACTATTTGCAGCAAAAGATGCCAATGCTGCCGAACCTTGAGGGGTAGATATCCGTTTAGTTGAGCTTTGTGTTGCCACCACAGGACTCACAGGTTTCACCGTGGCCGCGGTGACAGGCTGAGATGCTTTGGTTGTATTGGTCACTAATATCGGTGGTGCTGTTTTTACCGGATTAATCACTTGCGTATTCAGTTCAGGCGGATTGCTTCTTTCTGGGGTAAAAGGTTGTGCTGCATTTGCCCATAAACTGCCCGAACTTGATTGTAATTTTTTGAGTTTCGTATCAATTGATGGACTTAAATCGGCAGGAATAATAATGCGCATTGGGCTTTCACTATCAATACGATCACCACGATGCCCCGGATTTAACTGATAAAGCTCTGCACGGCTTAAACCCGTAATCGCAGCAACCTCATTTAAACTGACTGCCCCAATCGCGACTTCCCTAAAATGCGGACGATTGGCAATCGGTGGCAATGACACACCATAAGCATTTGGATTTTTAATAATTTGAGCCACAGCCAAGAAACGTGGTACATAGTTCATAGTTTCTTGCGGCAGTTTCAGTGACCAATAATCGGTTGGTAAACCTGCGGCTTTATTACGGTTAATCGCTTGTTGGATACGACCAGGACCTGCATTGTATGCGGCTAAAGCCAGCTCCCATGAACCAAACTGGTTATACAGCCCACCTAAAAACTCATACGCCGCACGGGTTGATTCAACCACATCTCGACGACCATCGTATAAACTGGTTTGTTTCAAACCATAAATACGTCCCGTACTCGGAATAAACTGCCACATTCCTGCGGCGGCTGCACTACTGGTTGCAGCAGGATCATACGAACTTTCAATAATCGGTAACAAAGCCAGTTCTGTTGGCAAACCGCGACGTTCAGCTTCTTTCACCGTGTGATAAAGATAGCGCGAAGCACGTGCGCTCAAACGATCTAAATATGGTTGACGCGAAATAAACCAACCACGTTGCGCCTCAATACGAGAGTCCCAATGCGTTTGATCCATTTTAAAACCGACCGTCATACGCTTCCAAACGTCACCGTGTTTTAAAATTAACAGACGATCACCCTCTACTGCACGCATATCGGTTGCAGAAAGTAAATCTTCTAAAGAATCCAAGCTATTGGCATCTAGATATCCAGAACCCACCAATTTTGATTTTGATCCTTGCGTTGCATTTTGGCTTGAGGAACAGCCCGTCAAACCTAAAGCAGCTAAGGCTGAACCCAATACAGTAATTTTTAAAAACTGAGGTAATGAAGGCTGATACAAAATCGCGGTTGGTTTATACATAAAGGAATCCAAACAACTCGTATAAAATTTATTTTTTAGATATGCCATTGTAGTGAAGCATGTCGTAGACACAAGGCTGTAATTTAGCGCTATTTCAGTATAAATGTTACAAGAAATTAAAAATTAACCATGTTAGACGGTTCTAAACTGCAATTGCGTTATACAATATACCACTCGCTTTGTTTAATTTGACTCTCACTTGTTCGGATTTGGTTATATGACTCAAACAATTACACTCTATGTCGATGGTGCTTGCCGCGGCAATCCTGGTTTAGGCGGTTGGGGTGCATATGTCATTACTGAATCTGAAGAACACAAACTTTATGGTGGCGAACCCCACACCACCAACAATCGTATGGAATTAATGGCGGCAATTGAAGGCATTAAATTTTGCCCGACCGATGCCAAATTGATTATCTGGACCGATTCGAACTACGTCAAACAAGGCATTACCGAGTGGATTCACGGCTGGAAAAAGAAAAACTGGAAAGATGTTAAAAACCCAGATCTTTGGAAATTACTGGATGCAACCTGCCAAGGTCGTGAAATCGAGTGGCACTGGATTAAAGGTCATGCAGGACATGCAGGGAATGAAATGGCAGATCAATTGGCAAATTTAGGTGCAGACCAAACCCTAGAGTCAATGAAAAACCCATCTGCACCCTCAGATCAAGCCCCTACAGCTGCTGTCGAGCTTGATAAAAAAAAAGATGAAAAAGATTGGTTGTTAGATGACCCTTTTGGTTTTGATTTAATGGATTCTGATCCACAAGATGACGATGAAATTTTAGAAAATGATGATCAAATTGCAGAACATTTAACAGTAGAAATCGCTCAGACTGAAACGGTGCAAGACGATATTATGCCTCAGCAAGAAGTTTTATCGAGCACTACCACACCTTCTGCATCGGCGCATCCACACATTGTTATTACCCCTCGAAGCAAAGAGGTGTTTGGCCCACGCCAGCTGATTTTAGATACAGAAACCACAGGTTTTTACTTCCAAGATACGGATCGTATTATTGAGGTCGGTGCGATTGAAATGGTGAACCGTAAACTTACGGGCAGCTCCATTCATATTTATATCAACCCGAAAAAACCTGTGGGCGACTCTGAAAATATTCATGGTATTTCAGATGCCTTCTTGCAAGACAAACCTGAGTATGCAGAAATTGCAGAGGTACTTTTTAATTACTTAAAAGGTGCTGAAATTATTGCCCATAACGCCACCTTCGATATGAACTTCCTGAACATGGAGTTTAAACGCGCAGGTTTTGTTGCCCTCTCTGAAGTCTGTTCCGTCACCGACACCTTGGCTATGGCGAAAAATAAGCATCCGGGACAAAAAAACTCCCTCGATGCTTTAGTGCGCCGTTATGAAGTTCCACAACGAGACCGTACCTTCCACGGTGCGTTACTCGATGCGGAAATTTTATCTGATGTTTATCTTGCCATGACAGGTGGTCAAGTCTCCTTCGATATGGATAGCTTGACTGAAAGTGAACAACAAGAAGCACAAACAGCACGCCAGCAAAGTGTACAGGTTGATCTACCCATCATTTACCCTTCAGCACAAGAACTTGATGAACATGAGACATGGATCAAACAATTTGAAGAAAAACATGGAATAGCCTGTCTTTTTGCAAAATAAAATCTACATTTCTAGTGTTTTTTGTATTTAAACGTTTAGCAGTTAAGTTATAGTTAAACGTAAAGAAGTTTCGCCTTCATTGGCTGCTCATAAACAGATAAAACCCTAGGAAAGGTGCAGATACATGTCTTACCAAACCTCTATTCATTTTGACCCAACTGCATTGCTGATAATAAAAAATGAGGTTGATAACTCAATTAAATTAGTTGAATCAGCGGTTAGTACTTTAGCAGAAGACCAAAGTTTACCTTTTGGTATTGATGATGCGCTCAATCAATTTGAGCAATGCGCTCAAGTCTTGGCGCTGATTGACATGCAAAGTTTGGCTAAAATTGCACAATATTCAGCTGAATTAATGCGTAAAATTATGGGGAATCCTGCGCAAATTAACACACAAGAGGTGATTGCTTTAAGTGAAGGCACCACCATGTTGAAGCGCTATATCGAATTTATTTGCTTACGCGAAGTTAAAATCCCACAATTCCTACTCGACACCCTCAATCGTTTGGAAATTGTCTTGGGTAAGCCAATTACCCATGAAGGTCAGCATATCGAGTCGCTACTTGACTGCATCACCCCAGATTTTCAACTGCCTCAAGCACCGACATTAGAAAAATCTAAATATGTGCATCGCTTGTATAAATTATCTTTGAACAAGATGATTAAACAAGATGAAACTGAATTTGATCTTCAAGCCATTAAATTAGTCGGTGCATATTTAGCAGGTCTTGCTGAAAATACACCAAGTAAACAATATTGGAATTTGGTCCATGTCGCGTTTAATCAGATGGATCATTTGCTGCTCAATGACCCACGTTTACGCACCTTAGTCAGCATTGAAAGAAATATGGCTCAATATTTCAATGCACCTGATCGTTTCAAACCAAGTTTGTCCGATTTAGCCAATATTTTAAGTTTGTGTATTAGCCAAGAAGATGATGCTGCACAGCATATTCGTAACCAATTAAACATTGGTGACGACCATCTTACAGATACGCAATTACAAGTCTTCAGCCGTCATTTATATGGCCCTGATTTTGATACCATGCATACGATTAGTGAACTTGTGACCAGTGAAATGGCACAAATTCGTAACGACATCGAATACAACTATCAAAACATGACCGCAGAGAAAACTTCAGAATTACAACAGAAGTTAAACAATCTGGCTAATATTTTCAAAGTGTTAAATCTCAATGAAGCCTTCAATGATTTATCGCGCCAAGCCAGTTTGCTTAACGATGCTGAGGTGCTAAAAGATGAAGGTTTTGCACAACAATTGATGAATTGTATTTTATCTGCAATGAATTCGATTGGCGTTTTAGAGCGTCATCACACCTCAAGCCGTTTACAGCTTCGTGTCAACAACATGAATATTTCGTTAGATCGTTTAGACGAAGCACATGAAGCTTTACTCAATGAAGCGAAGATGCTGGTTGATCTGTCTAGTCAAACCTTAATGCAATATGCACAAGACAATAATCTTACGATAGTAGAAAGTATTCCGACCCAATTACGTGAAATTGGTGGTGCATTACTGTTCTTAAATGCTGAAGCAGGTCAAACGGCATTAAGAACTGCGGCTGATTTTATCCAACAGCAAATTGAAACGTCAGGATTAATCAACCCTGAACACATCAATTATACGCTCGACACTTTAGCCAGTGCCGATATGATGATTGACAATTTAAAATACAAACAGCCTGTATTACAGTCGATGTTTAATGTAGCATTACAAAGTAGCGAAAAACTGAAAACTGTTGCCTAATGTCTGAATTATCACTTGCTTATATTTTTCATCAACATCAACTTTTAGTGGATGAAAACTTTCAACTTCCTCGAGTTGAAAGTTTAGCAAGTGATCTTTACTTTCACGCAGGCGATCAAGTGATTGCCCGTGATCTACGTGAAGATGAAGCTATTCCTCAAGGTTTACAGTTGGTTCCCATCCGTCAATTATTGACGCTTTGGGATACCCAGCAATTTGAATATGCCAGTCGTGCAATTCAACTCTTAGAATGGCGTAGAAACCATAAATTTTGCAGTCATTGTGGGCATCAAACAGAAGCACATCCGACTGAACATGCCATGATTTGCCCTGCATGCCGCTATCATCAATATCCCCGTGTCCAACCTTGCGTTATCATTGTAATTACACGCGGTGATGATGAAATTCTGCTGGCAAAAAATGCAAAAAATACAACCGATATGTACGGTCTCATTGCAGGTTTTGTCGAAGTTGGAGAAACTTTGGAAGAGGCTGTACGCCGTGAAACCTTCGAGGAAATTGGATTAAAATTAAAAAATGTCCAATATCTTGCCAGCCAACCTTGGCCTTTCCCAAGCAATCTCATGCTCGCTTTTCGTGCTGAATATGCTTCTGGAGCAATCAAACTTCAGGAAGAAGAAATTAGCGATGCGCAATTTTTTAAATTTGATCGGCTGCCTGAAATTCCATTTAAAGGCAGCATTGCATACGCGATGATCAAACATGTCATTGAAGGTCACCCTGTGGCAGATGACACTCGTGAATGGTTATAAATTAAGGTTTTAGCGCTTCCTCTAAAACCGCCAAAATTTGTTTTTTGGTTTGGAAATAACGGCTAAACAAACTCGAAACCGATCCCATAATGGAAACATGCCCCGTGCCAGAGATGGTAATCATTTGGCTATGATTACCCTTTTCCTGCAAAATACGATGAAAATCTTCTGAATTATTACGACCGACCACTTGATCATTCGATGCTAAAAACAGGTAATGCTTAACTTCATTGGTTTCAACAAAATAATACGGCATGACATTTTGATAGGGTACGTTCTGATCAAATGCGTCTGCACATAAGGGATCATCTTTATAATCAAAATGATAAGGTCCAGACAAACCAATAATCACGCGAATTTGAGAACGACATTGCAAAGCATAAGGCTTCGGATGATAAATGGCCGACATCACATTAAAGGCACCCGCTGAATGCCCCATCAAGACTATTTTTTCAGTGCGAATCTTTAATTTCGTTTGATGCTGCGTCAGATAATTTAATGCCAAATTCAAGTCATCAATATAACTCGGAAAAACATATTTCGGTGCCAGATGATAATTAATGACGACAACATCATAGCCTTCTTTCGCAAAGGCTTCACCGACAAAGCGATAGTCTTTTTTGTCCCCATGCAACCATGCCCCGCCATGTACAAACACAATTAAAGGACGTTGCTCACGTGCGACTTCGGCTGAAAAAATATCTAAGCGCTGTCGTGCTTTTAAACCATAAGCAATATTTTTATTCAGCGTATAACCCTTTCGAGGAGTTAAACGATTCAATACATAACTACCAAAATCGTAAAGGCGGAACTCTTTATACAGCGTTCTCGCCAATTCTACTTTTTGATGCAACGTTTTTGTGATGGCCCGAGTAACATTATTGAGCATTCGTAGGCTCTGCTTGATCTGGATCGATTGCTACAGGTGTTTGTTCAACAGGTTGCGCATTGACAACTGGACTGCTAAAGCTTGAAGTCACTGCACGTGATTGTTCAACATTATCAATCAAGGTAATAATTTTAGTAACATTACCCACTTGCTGAAGCACTTGATTAAGATCATTAATCTCTGCCTGATTTAAACGCCCCATCACATACAGAATCCCATCTTCGGTATGGATACGCACTTTACTATCAGAGACCACCACGGCTTTCATAATCAAACCACGGGTATTTGCCGTCACCGTGGTATCTTGCATAATGCTGCTATAACCAATTTGGTTACCAACGGTAAGGTAATTATGTACCGTTTTAACATCCGTCATCGCACGTAAATTATCTTCAGCCAATTGCTTTAAATGCGCGTCTGGCACTTGTCCTGTAAGCAGAACATTACCGTGAAAACTTTCAATATTTACACGAGATTGTTTAAAGCGTGAATCTAATTTATATAAATTAATTTTAGCAGTACGTTCTATAGAAGAATCAATAAAGACTTGTCCAAGTGAACGAGCACCACTTTCTGTTCCAACTGGCGCTGACCCTGTACCACTTGATATAAAGCTCGCACAACCAGATAAACTTGCTACACACAGTAACGTCATTGCAATACGATTAAACACTCAGCAAGACTCCTAATCATCCATTTAAATTCTATTTTATTGCAATATTTATACTCTAATTTTGTTCAAAGATTAATAAACTCTTGATCAAAAGTAAAAGCATTTTCTATCCATTGCTGATCATAAGGGCATTTAGAAAAATCTTGCTGTATCTTTTTTGCAAATTGTTGGAAAAAATCAAAACAAATCACATCAAAACGGCAATAAAATTCTTGGAATTGTGGCTGTGCATTTAAAAAGCAAAGTGCTGATTTCATAATCTTCTTTTGCTTTGAGGATGAAATCGTTTCACATGATTGTGCATATTGCGTCACTGAGCGTGCCTTGACCTCCACAAAAATCAATTCTTGATCCTTTTGTACAATCAGATCAATTTCCCCATAGCGGCAATGATAATTCGCAACAATCAAGGTAAAACCCTGCGCTTGTAATAACTTTAAAGCCTGCTGCTCTGCCCACTGCCCTAAATTTAATGGGCTAGATATCGTCTCTAACATTACAACACCTTCAAACCTTTTTGAGTATTTTCATAACAATGTGGTACACGATGAATTTGATGATCACTCAGTTGAATCAGTCCTGTACGTCCCTGAAACTCAAGATTTCTCAAATGAGGCGCTTGTAAATACTGCTGGCTAATCTGCCAAGCATCGCCACCAAATGCTAATAAGCGCTGATAGGACATCGCAACAGGGTTCTGTTGATAGGCATGTATCAGATCAGGCCAGACACTGCTATATAAAGCGGGTGCATCACAAAATTTCACGCCCTGCGGTATGGTTTGATCTTGTTCAATGGCATTGGCCAATACGTAGATGTGCTGCGTGGGCAGTTTAATTAGGCGCTTGATCCATTCATGCTGACCAAGCAATAATAAACCCTGCTGCTTGGTCAGCTTTTGCGGGACTTCTTCCACAATACGAATAGCATGCTGCGTTTGCCCCATTAACGACATCAAAAAAAGTTCACTTTCAGCTTCCGATCCTTTTTGACGCAAAACATAGAGCTGTTTAATTTTATCTTGCTCGAACACTTGATTCAGTGCATCCGCATCTTGTTTTTTCGACAAACTAAATTGCCACACATTTTCCGCTTGGTTGGTGACATCGTTTAAAGCCAAAATACGCAGCTTGAGGTTCGCCTGCATTACAATATCCACGTCGCTACGCGCTAAAGGCCCAACAATCATTTGCGTGCTTTTGGTCACATGGCGTTTTAACAGTTGCGCCATAGATTTCTGATCTGAGTTTACAAATTTAATCGAGGTTTTCATGCCCGATGCTTGATAAGCACTCATAAAGCCCTGTTTGATACTCAATCCAGCTCGCGCCATAGGCCCCGATTCAGGTAAAATGACCAATACTTCGGCTTGTGCATAGTTAAAAATGCCAAACAGGATAAAACCTATCAAATTCTTTTTATTATTCAACATTGGAAAAACCTTATGAGTGCTCAGTTATTTGTTGTAGCGACCCCAATTGGGCACTTAGATGACATTACTTATCGTGCTATTGATGTTTTAAAGTCAGTGAGTATTATCGCGGCAGAAGATACGCGTACTTCTGCTCAATTATTAAAGCACCATAATATATCAACTCCACTCACGGCTTGTCATGAGCATAATGAAAGTAACAAAATTGATCTGTTGATCCAAAGATTACTAAACGGCGAAAATATGGCATTGATTAGTGATGCCGGTACACCGCTGATTAGTGATCCGGGTTTTAAATTGGTACGTGCCGCACAAGACAATAATATTCGCGTTGTTCCTGTACCGGGTGCCTGCGCTGCAATTGCCGCACTGAGTTCGGTGGGTTTACCCAGCGACCGTTTTAGTTTTCAAGGCTTCTTGCCTTCGCGCCAATCTCAACGCCTGATTCAGTTAGAAAAACTCAAAGATGAAACACAAACTTTAATTTTTTATGAAGCACCACACCGTATTTTAGAGTCAGTGAAAGATATGGCTGATGTTTTTGGCGCAGACCGCCCTGTGGGTTTTGCTCGCGAAATTACCAAGACCTTTGAAACCATTAAAAAAATGACCTTGGCAGATTTAATTCAATTGATTGAATCGGATCGTAACCAGCAAAAAGGCGAAATTGTTTTAGTGATTGGTGGTGCAACGCAAGAGAAAGATTTAGAACAAGAAAAACTAGATCAGTTATTGACGCGTTTATTGCAAGATTTATCGGTCAAAGCGGCTTCGCAACTGGCAGCGGACTTGACTGGTATTAAAAAGAAAGTGGCGTATCAACGTGCGTTGGAACTCACCAATAAAGATTAAAGAATTAGTCCATCAAAACTAAAAAAGCATCACCGAAGTGATGCTTTTTTATCGCTCTGATAAAATAGAGCAGAGGAAGGATTAATCTTTTGCAGATTCGTCCGCAGGAACTTCCGTAATGCGTCCACCACGTGCCAGAAAGGCTGCAACTTCATCTTCCAATGCCTGACGTTGCTTCAATTTTGCTGTCACAGTCAATGTTTCAGCTTCTGCCATATCACCATCAGTTGCACTGTTTTCACTGCTATCAGATGCACCTTTTTCAGCCGCTTTGGCTTCATCATCATCTACTGCTGTTTCTTCTACGTCGTCGTAGTCATTCATATCCGTCATCTTTATTTCTCCCCACAAATGACTTCTATTGATCCAATTTAAATTGGTTGCGAATTAGGAAGAAATTTAGCAATCTCTGAGCATTTCGCATAGAGTTAAATATCAAAAATTCGTATCTTTTTTAATCAAAAAAGTAAACTTATATGAATATTTGTACAAAAAGCAGCATTTTCAAAATTAAACAGCATACATGGTCTGTTTTAAAACCTGCAATCCATTGGCTTGAGACAAAAAGGCATCTTTTAAAATCGCATGCTGTTCCACTTGTTTTAAGCCAAAATTTCGCGCCCATACCACTGGAAAAAGCTGTGTCGTTTCCAACCAACCCAGTGCAGACATACTGTGCATCATGGCATCATTTTGTCCTTTACGGCGGTGCTCATAGCGCTGTAGGGTTTGCTCGTGTGCCCATACACCACGCTTTTGATCATGCAGCAACACATCACATAAAATAGCGGCATCCAAGCAACCAATATTCACCCCTTGCCCTGCTAAAGGATGAATCACATGTGCAGCATCACCAATTAACGCTAAGCCTGCTTTGACATATTGCTGTGCTGCACGCGCTTTCAGTGGAAATTGTGCACGTGGCGTGGCCTCTAGAACTTGACCCAACATATGATGACTTTCACGGGTGAGAAGTGCACAAAAATCTGCATCATCCAGAGCTGCGTATTCTTCTGCATAATCGTCTGGTAATGTCCAGACAATCGATTGCCAATAACCCTCTTGTTCAGGTTTTAAACTCGCCATCGGTAAAAATGCCAACGGCCCAGTTTCAAGGAAAATTTGACGCGCGACATGCAAATGTGGCTGTGCCGTTCGAATCGCACAGGTCAAACCCGCTTGCTTATAATCCAAGACATCAATATCGATAAAAGCTTGCTCTCGTACAAATGAATTTGCACCATCAGCACCAATCACCAATTTGGTTTTTAGCTGTGAACCATCGGCAAGGTGAATATGCCAAACCCCAACGCCTTGTTCCACACGAGTGACTTTGACTTGAGTCCGGTAATCTTTAACCTGTTCCAGCATTTTTTGCTGAATGGCTAAATTCAAAACACTCGGTTCCACCATCGAACCCAAAGTCTGTTCAGCACTGGGCATGTTTTGGCTAGGCTGTCCAAAATTAATTTCACCATAGCCATTTTTATTCCACACTTGCATACCGCTATAAGGCATGTGACGTGCAAGTTTGTCCCAGACATGCACTGTTTTGAGCAAATGAATGGTCGCTTGGCTTAAGGCCAATACACGCGGATTGGCAACAGCTAAAGTTTTAGCTTCATCCAAAATGGGAGCCGCATCTAAAACCGTTGCTTGCACGCCACCTTGAGCAAGCAGCAAGGCAGTTAAACCACCAACTAAACCACCGCCAATAATGACCACCTCTAGCACATCTAAAACGTCACTCATGCTTTTAACCCCATTGCATAATTGGCAACAAGCGGTTTAATGCCCGGAATGGTATCAAAAGCCACCAAACCTGTGTTTCGGATAAATTTGAGTATCGGATTTTGATTACTAAAGCCACGTACCACAGAGTCGCAGAATTTAATCACACGTTGTTGATCGGTTAAACGCGCTTGCTCATATGCAAGTAACATACTTGGCTGACCAATATCATCCGATTGTGCGAGTTGTTCAGTCAAGTAACGCACCAATACATAAGCATCACGCATACACAGGTTAAAACCTTGCCCCGCCACAGGATGAATGGTGTGTGCTGCATTTCCCATCAATACCACACGACCAACGGCTTGTTTTTCTGCAAGCACTTGTGACAATGGGAAGCTAAAGCGTTTACCTGTTTTTTGAAATTTACCTGCGCGGTCGCCATAGGTTTCTTGTAAAGCATCAAGGAAATGTTGGTCATTTTCATCGCCCAACCATTCGCCTTCTGTGCCTTTTTTCACTGGCCAAACCACAGAGCGACGATATTCACCCGGCAAAGGTAATAATGCCAAAGGCCCTAAATGGCTAAAGCGTTCAAAGCCAACATGGTTATGCGGTTTCGACGTTTGTACTGTGGTGACAATTGCAACTTGGTCGTAATCATGTTCGCTTGCGCCAATACCGAGGGCTTTACGGCAAAATGAATCACGACCATCGGCAGCAATCACCAATTTTGCCTGTAATGACAAATGTTCTTCGCCACGTATCGCCTCAATCAATGCTTGATCGGTGTCTTGCGTCAATGAAGTAACTTGTACGCCATCAATCAATTCAATCAGCGGCTGTTTGCGAACTTCTGTAAGAAGTACACGCCCCAGCCAAGCATTTTCAATCACCTGACCAAAACTTTCGACTTTTTCTTGTTCTGCTTTTAAGCGTGCCTTACCAAAACTGCCTTGTTCAGTAATATGCACCTCAAGAATTGGGGTTGCATGCGCTTGCAATGCATGCCATAAACCGAGTTCTTGATAAATTTGTACACTACGACGCGACAATGCACTATTTCGCGCATCAAAACTGGAGTGATATGGCGCAAGATTGGCATCATCATAATTCGGGTACTTAATCGCTTCTAACAGCTTGACCGCAATATTTGCCTTGGCCAACATTAACGCCAGACTTAGCCCGACCATACCACCGCCGACAATGATCACTTCTTGCTGCATGCGTATATCCTTTTTATGATGTATCCGAAGTCACAACCTTCAAATACCTATAACTTTTAATGGATTTTATATTACATCAAAGATCTTAATTTTTATAATAAAGTGGATGTTTTTACGTACTTTAACCGTAAAGCTCTGTCGTGATGATGATTGAAGT